>Stewie_p2__coassemble_8872_pt1 | contig 2851 bp, 2 predicted proteins | sample Stewie_p2__metabat2_low_PE_036 | metagenome-assembled genome bin Stewie_p2 | reverse complement strand
TGAAACATATGTTCCATGGATTTGACATGGACAGAACGATGCTTCGTATTGGCGCAATGAATATGATGACGCATGGCGTAGAATCTCCAATCATTGAATATCGAGACAGTTTGTCTGACCAAAATGGCGATACCGACAAGTATTCTTTAATTCTTGCCAACCCACCATTTAAAGGGACATTAGATGCGGATTCAGTCTCTTCTAATTTGTTGAAAGTTGCGAAAACAAAGAAAACAGAACTCTTATTCTTAGCTTTATTTATCAGGATGTTAAAAATTGGTGGACGATGTGCCTGCATTGTTCCAGATGGCGTATTATTCGGATCCAGTAAAGCCCATAAACAAATCAGACAAGCCATTATTGAAGACAATAGACTAGAAGCAGTCATCTCAATGCCTTCAGGGGTATTCAAACCTTATGCCGGAGTATCCACTGGAATTTTAATCTTTACGAAAACAGGCCATGGTGGAACAGACAAAGTCTGGTTTTACGATATGAAAGCTGATGGATATTCATTAGACGATAAGAGATCCCCAGTCAATGAAAATGATATTCCAGACATTATCGAAAGATTTAATCACTTAGATCAAGAAGTAGAACGAAAGAGAACAGAACAAAGCTTCTTAGTGGATAAACAAGAAATTGTGGAGAATGACTACGATCTTTCTATTAATAAATACAAAGAAGTCGTTTATGAAAAAGTAGAATATCCACCTACAAGTGAAATCCTTGCAGATATTGAAGCGTTAAATCAAGAAATCGATAAAAATTTAGAAGAACTCAAAGCGCTTCTAAAAGGATAGAAAGGAGGAAAAATCTGAATGGTAAATTCGGATTTAGCGATTGAATGAAAATAAAAGTTGGAGACATAACAAAAATAAAGACTGGTAAATTAGATGCTAATGCTTCTTCTGTAGACGGAAAATATCCATTTTTCACTTGCTCTAAGGAACCATTAAGAATAAATACTTATTCTTACGATTGTGAATGTGTATTGGTTGCAGGAAACGGTGATTTGAATGTGAAGTATTACAATGGAAAATTCGATGCTTACCAAAGAACCTATATTATTGAAAATGATAGCGATGGTTTGTTGTACATGCCATACCTATACTATTTTTTAGAAGGTTATATAGAAGAACTAAGAAAGCAATCAATAGGTGGGGTTATTAAGTATATTAAGTTGGGTAATTTAACAGATGCTATGATTGAATTGCCAACTATCGAAAAACAAAAATATATTGTGAATTTGTTGAGAATTTCTTCTGAATTAATAAATTTAAGAAAAAAGACTATAAATAAACTGGATAAGCTTATCAAGGCGCGATTTGTCGAGATGTTTGGAGATCCGGTATTAAACTCTTATGATCAACCTGAAGCAACTTTGCCTGATTTGGGTGAGTTTGGTCGTGGTGTATCTAAACACAGACCAAGGAATGACCCTAAATTATTAGGTGGTAACTATCCATTGATTCAGACAGGCGATATAGCTAATGCTGAATTATATATTTCTTCATATAATTCTACCTATTCAGAGCTAGGCTTAAAGCAGAGTAAAATGTGGGATAAAGGGACTCTTTGTATTACAATTGCGGCTAATATTGCCAAGACCGCTATATTGGAATTTGATGCTTGTTTTCCTGATAGCGTAGTGGGTTTTATTGCTAATAAGAAAACTAATAATATATTTATTCATTTTTGGTTTTCATTCTTTCAAGAAATACTTGAAGCACAAGCTCCAGAGTCAGCACAAAAAAATATAAATCTGAAAATACTTAGTGAATTAAAGATTATTGTTCCACCAATAGAACTTCAAAATCAATTCGCGGAATTTGTTATAGAAACTTACAAATCAAAAGTTGCAATTCAAGCGGCTTTGGATAAAACACAATTGTTATTCGATAGTCTGATGCAAGAATACTTTGGCTAATGAAGGGAGTATTTGATGGCGATAATGACGGTTTATCGTGGTGGAGATACTCCAGTAAAAACTCCGCAAATCAGAATTGGAAGAAATATAAAAGACTTTGGCCATGGATTTTATTGCACTATCATCAAAGAACAAGCACAGAGATGGGCTAAACGTTATGATACAAAAATTGTATCCATTTATGATGTTCGCTTGGATTCTAAGTTACGAATAAAAGAATTCCGAGAAATGACAGATGAATGGTTAGATTTCATCATAGATTGTAGAAGTGGAAAGACACATACATACGATATTGTGATTGGAGCAATGGCCGATGATCAAATTTATAATTACATCTTTGATTATATGGATGGAAGCATAACAAGAGAACAATTCTGGGTATTGGCAAAATTTAAGTATCCGACACATCAAATCAATTTTTGTACGAAAGAAGCATTAAAATGCTTGAACTATAGAGGGTTTGAGGAGGTTGTGTAATGCAAGATATTGGAAGAGAATCTACAAAAGATAACGATCTGTTCTTTACCTGCTCCTTGATCGATTACATAGCTAGAGTGACGAAAAATAGAAGAAAAGATATAGTCAACGCATTGAGCAAAGAAAATATCTCAAAAATTTATGAACTAGCGGATGTTTACCATAGCGATAATATAGATCGCGTAAGTGAAGATTTTATTCAAGAAGCAAAAATACCTTTAGGAACATTTGATAATGTCAAAGAATGCAAATACTCGATACCATCCCATGGGGATATCGGAAAAGTATATAAGAGATTGATAAAAGCTGTAGCAGAATACGAAAAAATTGATGTGATCGACGCGCTAATCGAAGTTTATAACTCTTTTCTCAGTGACAAAATTGATGATTATAACAGCAGTATGTATTACGAAAACCCATCATATTTGTTGGAGTGTTATTTAG
>Stewie_p2__coassemble_6581_pt1 | contig 3766 bp, 3 predicted proteins | sample Stewie_p2__metabat2_low_PE_036 | metagenome-assembled genome bin Stewie_p2 | reverse complement strand
AGACAGACAGACAGACAGACAGACAGACAGACAGACAGACAGACAGACAGACAGATTAAGTCTGTACTTTTTACGTGCAATTCAATCAAGTTATATCGGCCTAGAGTCACAACAAGAAAGTGGTTCTAGGCCTTTTTGCGTGTATAGAAAATTGAATGGATGAAAAAATCCATAATAGAAAGGGTACAAGATGAATAAGAAAAGAATGAGTGCGATGTTAGGGAGTCTAACTGCCCTATGCATGACATGCACAACAATGTCTAATGCGATTGTATTTGCGCAAGATAATACGTTTGAAGTTATCAATGAAAATACAAAAGAAACAAGCAAGCCAGATTGGGAGTCTGAAGCAAGTAAAGATAAAACTGTATTTTATAATGGGCAATACTACCCTTTACTTACAGATGGATTAAAAGCAGCTTACATGGATACAACAACGACTGGTGTTAAAGAAATCCATTGCAGACCAAAAGCTGATGTTGGAGCGATGACACATGGGCATGTTGCTGACGATTTAATCATTCATGGTAACGGTGCTTATGTAAGTGCTGGCGAACGCGATTTAGAAATTGATATGTATAAATACGATAGAAAAAATGGGAATAAAATTAATGAGAGTGAAAGTGATTTAGAGAAAAATATTACAGTCATCGTTAATGATCTGAATGGCATTGCTGCTTGGGGTTATAGAAGAACGACGTATAAGGTCACATTGAATTTTAATAACTGTGAATATATGCAACGTGTCTATTTTACAGGTACAACTGGAGAAAACGATATCAATTTAAGTAATTGTAGTTTTGATGGTGATGGAGATAGTAAAGGAAGTTTAAAAGGAAATAAACTTACTTCTGTTTATAGCAATGCAAATGGAAAAATTAATATTGAAAAATGTCAATTTAATAATATTGATGTAGCCGTCAATTTGAATCATAAAGTTGAAGGAACACAGACAATTAATATTAAAGATTCGACTTTTAAAGATTGTGGATATGGCACCATTACCCATAATGAAAAAGGAGAAGAAACTTTAAATAGTAATTCATATGCTGCACCAATCCGTATTGTCGCTAAAGCTGGGGCTGTTTCGGATCTGTCTGTAGATAACTGTGAATTTATCTATGAGGATGTTGAAAGTCGCAATGGAGATATCTTATTGGGCAATGGACAACATAATGCTGATTTACAACAGGGAATTGTAAATTTAGCAATGTCCGAAACTAAAGCAGAAGTTATGGCACAAAAAGCTGGATATTACAATGCAGATAATATGAATGTTGCAAATAAAGACAACGCCAAAACAACTATTGTTCAAAAAAATGAAGTAGTCAACAAACAGGAAGTGACAGCCAATAAACCTGTTGAAGTACAACAAGCACCTGCATCTGGTTCTAGTGGTGGAGGAAGTGCAACTGTTAAACTGAACCCAGTTTATCGTGCTTATAATCCAAATAATGGTGAACATCTTTATACATTAGATGAAAAAGAATATAAACATGTAGCAAGTGTTGGATGGGATGCTGAAGGCGTTGCGTTCATGGCTGAAGAAGAAAAGAATGGCCAAGCATTATACCGTGTCTACAATCCAAATAGTGGATTACATCATTACACATTAGATGAAAAAGAGAAAAATACGCTTGTTTCATTCGGTTGGCATGATGAAAAGGTTGCATGGTATACATCTAAAAAACCACAGAGTGCTCCAGTCTATCGTGTTTATAATCCAAATGATGGAAACCATCATTACACAATGAATAAACAAGAAAAAGATGTGTTAGTTTCCTATGGTTGGCAGGATGAAGGAATTGCATTCCGCACAGCACCAATTGAAAAATAGAAAATTTAATTTGAAGTACCTCGATTTCCATAAATGAATATAATCAAGATTTAAATGAACTAGGAGAAGATTCCATTCGTGTGAATCTCTCCTTTTTTTCATTTTATTGTGGGAACACAAGATGCAATTCATTTGGATAAGACTAGTCTATTTTTGTTTTCAAATGGTCGTGATCCTGTTTTGTAGATCTCGTTTGATTTGTTGATAGGTTAAAGTGTGAATGATGAAGGAGTTGCCTTCTACACAGCGACAGTTGAAACAAAACAAAGGTCTTATTGTTGTAAAAAGCGCTCGTTTAAAGAGTAGGAAAGATTGGCGAGAACAAATTCGTCTAAACTTATTCTTTCCAAAAAAACATAAAAGATATTTCAGGTGTCAAGAATATGCAACATCACACGAGTTTGAATGTCTTAGCACCTTTTCTGTCCTCCTTTACGGAGAAACAATACAAGCAAGGTGGCACAGATTTCAAATCCGATCAGTACTTTTTAGCCCATTTTTAAAATACGAAAAACACAATGGATCAAATTGTGCAAATAGAACTTAAAATTCTATAAAATTATTCGTTTTCTCTGCATTAAGCTATAAACAACGGTATACTTTAGTAAGAAAGTGATAAATTCCTACTTTCTAATTCTGATAGAGAGGGTTGATATTATGTTAGCTGAATTAAGACAGAAAGCTCAAATTACGATTCCACGGGATATAGTTAACAAGCTTGGTCTGTCAGAAGGAGATAAACTAGATATCTTTGAAAAGGACGGATATATCTGTATTATGCCAGTGACTGTTTATCCCAAACGCTACTTGCATGAGCTAAAAAAAGAAATTAATGGGGTAAAAGAAAAAATTGAATCTGGCGAGCAACCGGTTTTTGATAATGTAGAAGCTCTGTTTGATCAATTGGAGATGGAGTAATGGCATATGAATTTACCTTTACCCCTCGTTTTAAGAAGCATTTTAAGAACCTAAATGCTCAAGAGAAAAAGCAATTAAAAAACAAATTGGAACTTTTGGCAAAAAATCCAACGCATCCTTCGTTACGCACAAAACGAATTCAAGGAACAGAAGATTTGTTTGAGTGTAGCGTGAATATGGATATTAGAATTATCTGGTTTTATGAAGGACATAAGATGATTATCTTGGTGGATGTAGGACATCACGATATACTAAAACAATTTTAAAAGTATTCTTTTTGGCGTCTTATTTTAGTTTTTTGGGGCAAAGACTTTTTAATTCGAATTATTTGGAAGTGGACTGTTTTCTATTTTGCTTGAATAATCTCGTCTTGTTGTTTTAAAAAGCGTTTCTTAAAGAGAAGGAAAGATGAGAGAGAACAAATTCGTCTAAACTTGTTCAACCAAAAATATAAAAGAAATTTAAGTGTCAAGAATTTGCAACAATAAACTTGTTTGCATATCTTGGCACCTTTTTTGTCAAAGGATTTTAAGAAAAAGAGCTAATTTTGTTCAAATGCCTGTTTTTAAAAAGAAGTATTAGTTTGAAAATTAGATACTTGTGATTACTGATTTAAAAGGAAAAACGACAAAATAATGGATGAAAAAAGTTCGGATTTTATGGATAACCTTCAAGAAAATACAGACAGTCAAAATGAAATTTTGTAAAATAAAAGTGATTTATACACGTTAAAACAAAGTAAATATACGTAAAAAGGAATTGACAGTCATGTTGGACAAACGCTACTCTGAGACAGACAGACAGACAGACAGACAGACAGACAGACAGACAGACAGACAGACAGACAAGTAAGTCTGTACTTTTTACGTGCAATTCAATCAAGTTATATCGGCCTAGACCCACAATGATGTAAGTGGTTCTAGGCCTTTTTGCGTGTATAGAAAATTGAATGGATGAAAAAAGGCTCTATGGAAAATCGTGTGGGATCATCCATGAATCAAGCTGATCGAT
>Stewie_p2__coassemble_2219_pt1 | contig 12629 bp, 11 predicted proteins | sample Stewie_p2__metabat2_low_PE_036 | metagenome-assembled genome bin Stewie_p2 | reverse complement strand
GCTTCAGAAAGATATAATTCTTTTTTTGCTCTCGTTAAAGCAACGAAGGCAAGTCTTCTTTCTTCTTCCATCGCTTCTAAGTTTTTCGTTTGCCTTGAAGGGAACATTCCTTCATTTAAGCCAATCAAAAAGACACAATCAAATTCCAATCCTTTTGCGGTATGGATCGTCATCAGTTTGACTTTGTCACTCTCACTTTGACCATCGATTCCACTAAATAAAGCAATGTGATGGAGCCAACCTTCTAGATTTGTATCTTCGCCCCAAGAAATTTCATATTCACTCGCGGCTTGTTTGAATTCTGCTAAATTATCGAGTCGTTCTTGGCTTCCTTCTAATCGCAGCATTTTTTCATAACCCGATTGTTCGAGAATATCTTCAATCGTTTCACTAATTCTTTTTTCTTGATAAGGATATTGATCAATCAATTCAACATATTGTTTTGCTTGCGTGGATTTAAACAAATCCGTTTCCAAATTATCTTTTAACGCTTGATAGAGGGTCACTTCATGTTCTTTAGCATAGTCTTGTAAAAAGGCGATTCTTCCTTTACCAATATTTCTTCTTGGACGATTAATCGTTCTTAAAAAATCAAGATCATCTTGATAAACAAGCATTCGACAATAGCTCACCGTATCTTTAATTTCCATGCGACTAAAAAATGGGACACCCGAATAAATCACATACGGAATCTTTGCTTCAATCAAGGCATCTTCAATCGGTCTAGACATATAATGAGCCCGGTATAAAACCGCCATATCTTTGAGGCGATAGCCTTTTTGTTGCAGATGCAAAATGTTTTTCGCAAGAGTGGCTGCTTCAAGATTTGGATCTGTAAAATGGGCTGCATGAACTTGTGCTCCACTAAAAATCGTTGGCACTAAATCTTTTTTAATCCGATTGACGTTTTTAGAGATTAAAGTATTGGCCACCTGGAGAATCTGTGGAGTAGAACGATAGTTTTCATTGAGGAAAATCGTTTGGCAAGGGGCAAAGTGTTGATCAAATTCTGTTAAAAAGCGAACATTTGCGCCACGCCATGTATAAATCGTCTGGTCTGGATCTCCGACCACAAATAAGTTTTTGTGTCCTTGCGCGAGGATTTCCATTAATTCATATTGCAAGGGGTCAATATCTTGGAATTCATCGACCATGATATATTCAAAACGCTGTTGCCACTTCTTTGCGGTTTCTTTGTTTTCATTAAAAATCTTAAGCGTCAATAAGATCAGATCATCATAATCGAGCGCAAAATTCATTCGTTGTTGATAAAGATAGCCAAAGAAAATGATGTCATCGATTTCACTAGCATTTTCGTATTTCTTCAATAAGTCTTGATTAGATAGATTGATGAAATCATCCGTATATTGACGATATTCTTGAATCTTTTTCATCTCAATCATTTCCCTTGCCTTAGCAAACGTCATATTGCGTAAAGTCAATTTGCGTTGATCATAAACAAGTTTGAGCAATTCATCCATATCAGGAATATCTAACACCATGAAGGATTTAGGAAAATGGATTTGATGACTTTCTTCTAACAGAATCGTATTGCACAAACCATGAAAGGTGCAGATCGTGCCACAATCTTCATCCCCAATTAAACGCGAAATCCGATTTCGCATTTCCGCTGCCGCTTTGTTTGTGAATGTCATACATAAAATATGACTTGGCATAATGCCAAGTGTTTCAACAAGCCACGCAAAGCGCATGCTCAAAGAACGTGTCTTTCCCGAACCCGCTCCCGCAATCACGCGCACATAGCCTTCGGTTGCTTGTACTGCTTCTTGTTGGGATGAATTTAAAATGAAGTCCTCTTGTTGATTCATGGCTTTCTCCTTCTTGATCGAATCGAAATGATTTCTTGTCTAGTCCATCTATTTTAGTCGAAACGTCAGTTATTGAAAATGCAGCTTCATCCAATTAGTCATCAACTATTCAGATCAAGACAAAAATCATCTTGTTGGATTTATTTATGACTAACGATTACAGCTCATTTTTGAAATTATTCGTCGTTCTACAATATATCTTTATTCATTTACTGACCATAAGAAAAGCTCCTCAAACACTCACACGGATCGATCTTCATCCTGTGTCTATGCTTTGAAGAGCTTTTAGAAATTAGTTTTATTCAGTGTTCTTGACGGTAATATATTTTTGATGCCTGCTTCTCGGTTTATCTGGTAAAGTCATTTTCAACTTGCCTTCATTCAGCAATGGACGCAAATAATTTTGAGTGAATTTTTTGAACTTTTATATCCACAATATTCTAAGATTTCTACCTTAGAGCGCGGCTCAATACAAAAGGCAAGAATTGCATCATAAGTCCTGTCTTGGGTCCTATCTTGGGTCCTATCTTGGGTCCTATCTTGGGTCCTATCTTGGGTCCTATCTTGGTGCTTATCTGGCGGGTCGACTTTTTCACCCGCAATTGGCGCAAGCGGAATGACTGTCCGGAATATATCCCCCTCTATAAATTCCGGTGCCCCGCCAGAATATAACTTGGTATATTTAAATGTATTTCTCATACCAGATCCCAACTCATCTGCTAGGCCAATTTCTCTAAACACCTTAGAAATCGGAGGATTTTTCGCACATGGTTCAAACGAGGACAACTGTAGAGTTCCATGACCATGTGATCGGTTCGCGTTTTCTGTATACATCCGATCTTTTTCAATGACAAATTTAGCAGCATAACCGCTGGAATAATCGCGATGAGCCAAACTGTTGGAGAAAATCTCCCGCAAGATTTGGTCTCTTGCACTAATACAATGGTTAGCAGTTAGGACGATCGCTGACACAGCGGACTTACGCCACTTAGATGTATGCCATGCCGGACATACAAATAAAAGTACTCCTAACGAGTGCAAATTATTTTTGATGATAATGTGTGCGACATTGTAAGATCTCAATTCTATTGTTTTTTATGCGATAGACTAGACGATGCTTTTCATCAATCCTTCTGCTCCAATATCCTTGCAAATTCCCGGTAAGAGCTTCGGGCTTACCTATTCCATCATATCCGTTGCGATCAATATCTTGTATAAGATTATTAATCCGCTTTAACGTTTTCTTATCTTGTTTTTGCCAATAAAGATAATCTTCCCAAGCAAAATCATCCCAAGCTTTAATCATCTACATCCTCAATCAATTCATGAATCGCCCCGCTCGTTCTTTCCATTCTTTCTTTTGCGATCATTAAACGAGACTGGTTTTCGGCTGAGTAGAATGGGTCTGCTTTTAATTCAAACGGGATTCCATTTGTACGCACCACTTGCTTCAAGTACATCGTAATGCCTGCAGAAAACGAAATTCCAAGTTGATCAAAAACCATTTCACTATCTCTTTTCAAATTGTTGTCAATACGAATATTTAAATTAGCCATAATCACAACCCCTTTTTCACTTATATAATACGCATATGTATTTACATTGTAAATACATTGCACTTCTTTATTGAAATGTTTAAGACCTGTTTTTTATTGCGATTATCCTAAACTTTTTTACCTTAGAGCCAGACTCAATACAAAAGAAAGAATTGCATCATAAGTCCTATCTTGGTGTTTATCTTGGGTCCTACGAACGCCGCCTTAGACACTGCGATCAATTAATTTGCCATATAGTTCTACTTTGCTCTACTGCCAAAAACAAAGCCAATCCTGCATAATAAGCCCGACTATTTTAATTTGTATCTCTTGTTTACTCCTCTTCCGACAATTGAAATCAAACCTTGTTCATTCATTTGCTTTGTCAGTAGATAAGCTCTTGTCCTTTTGATCTCTAATAATTCTTGCAAATCTTCATCACTCATCTGGCCATGATGAACTAGATAATCAAGTACTTTTTGCATCTGTGGTGTAATGATTAATGGGATTCTATTTATGACTTCTTCTCGATCTTCAATAGCATCATGTTTAGCATTCATATTAGGGAGCATTATTTTAAAAGCATTCGTCGTTACTTCAATACTTGGTTGAACAGGACAATGTTCATACAGTTTAAAAATACGACGAATCCCCGTACCATAACTTTCGATTAAATGGAGGCGATGAAAGATTTCTGCCAATTTCTTATTTCTTGGTTGCGAAATTCCAATTTGAATATCCTCTTTGGTAAGTCCAGGCAATAATCCACCTAAAGAAATAAATTCCATCTTATCGTCGTTTACATTAATGATGACACTGCCACTAAAGCTATAATCACGATGAACCAGAGCGTTTAACAATGCCTCTCGAATCGCTTCATCCGGATAATCTTTTTTATCCGTTCGAATCATTCCTTTAATTGTGGAAACCGTCTTGTTGCACAGATCAAGATAGTTTATTGAATCTTCGAACTGTTTGAATAATGAACCACCAAATTCTCGACTATCTCTAAACTCTGTGCATGATTCATCGTTAAACACGGCAATTTTTGTCGTATGGAGACACTGATCAGATACAAGCAAAGCAAGATTGCTGAAGATGTCATGATTTGTAATGCCTAGCGCTCGATATTTTTCTTCTGAGAATTCGACGCCATATCGCAAAAAAGCATCTTGCGCTGCTTGGAATGTCAAATCTTGTTTTAAACAACGTAAATTCTCGAAATGATCTCCATCCGCATCTTTGATCATTTTTCGAATTTGCTCAAAAGACGCTTGTACGCTAGATGCCCCTTGACGGACATAAACACCACTCGGTTTCATTCCCTTGTTTTTTAAAAAATAAGGTTTATTCAAACCTTGGCCGACTTCGATTCGAATCACCTTGTCGTCTTGAAGAACATATCTCACAAACATCGTAACATCCGGTACAATCACATCACGTATTCCATTTGTGATCCGATTATATGTTTCATCTACATTATCAATTCCTGTTACATTACCTTGATCATTGATACCAATATAGATTACTCCGCCTTCTGTGTTCGCAAAGGCAATCACTTCTCGATAAAGATCTTCAATCATTTGCGATTTATATTCGATCCGTTCACTTTCATATTGCATACAAAACACCTCCACTCTAATCCATATTTCTATGTCTATTGCGTCATCTCTCTATTATTTTCTAACCTAAATATTGAATAACAGTCGCATATAGATCGTATTGAGTAAAACAATCTGTCTTTTTCTTTTATTCTGTCGTTCGGAATTGAAATCAAAAAATCTATTTAACAATCTCTTGCTTCCATTATATCTATACATTCACTTTATTCACCTTAAAACATGAATATTCGCTATTTATTCACCGATCTATGAACATTCACTTTTCAATTAGAGATAGATTTTCTAAATGTTTTAATTGTTTCCTTGAAAGTGTTTCTCCTTTATTAATTGCTTCTTTTACTTTTTTCGCAGTGACTGATTTGTTTTTTTATATTTTATACCCCGTTTTACTCCGTTCTATTCCTCTCACTTTTCTCAAATGTTCGCTCTCTTTCCCTGGCATTGAAAAAGGACATCCTTATGATTTCGTATAAGAATGTCCTTTTGATTTATATTCTAGATTTTATTTGTCAAAGAATGAATTTTCTTCCTATGTATTCTTATCTTGCTTTGGAGGCATTGCGATATTAATCGCATTGGGTACAACTTGGATTTTGACATGATCCTGCGTGCCACCATATTCGCCATCTAATGTCCACTTTGATTGGTGGGTTTCAAAGTCAAACCATGGTGATTGGGCTAAGACAAAAAGTGGATGAGAAAAATCTCCTCTAGTCAGTCCGCCAATAATTGTATTTAAATCTATGATATTCATCGGTCGACGAATAAAGAGACCTTCGAGTAATCCATCTTGCCAATCGAATAGACTAGATTTGAAGAAATCTTGTCCAGCTACATATTGCGAATTGGAGACCATTCCATAAAGGAAATCCCCTTCAATTTCATGATCTTGCCAAGAGATCTTCATCGTTTCGCAGTTATTTTCCCAATGTGAAAAATCAACAGAATTGAGGGCTTCAAGCACATAGGCAAGAGGTCCTAATTTTTGTTTCAAGCGTTGGGGCGTTTGATAGGACACTGCAGTCGCAATTCCAAATGCGGCAACATAGCTAAAATATTGATCATTGAACTGACCGATATCGACTGACTCCCAATGTCCTCCTCCCGCAATTTTGGTTGCTTCTATTGGATCTTTACTAATTTGATGAGTTGAGGCAAAGTCGTTTACTGTTCCGGTTGGAATATAGCCGAGAATTGGGGCCTTGTTTTTCATTTTTGGACTGGAGAGCCAACCATTAATTGCCTCATGTAACATGCCATCTCCTCCACAGACTACAATGCGGTCGAAATCGTGGGCAATCTCTTCAATTTGTTCTTGAGCATCTAGTGGTTTTTGCGTGGGATAAACAGTCACTAGATATTCTTCTTTTGTCATGAGATCGACAATAGACGATAATGCCGGCACAATTCTGCCATCTCCAGAAACAGGATTATAAATTAATAAGAGTTTTTTCATGACAAATTCTCCTTGAAATACAAAACCAAAAAGGCCAATACAAGATATTGATCGAACTCAATTTTTTCTCTTTTGATTGATTGTATGTCTTAATGTTGACTATAGATGTTTTTTCGTATAGAGCTGTCTTGATGCTTGAGTTTTTGATTTGATCCAGAATCGCATCCGCAAAGTGATCCAATAGTCGACAAAAAATCATAAACACAACTATATCACCACCACTGAAAATTCGAGGATGAAAAGCAATTTTGTTTTTCATTCTGCTTCTTTTTATTACTCCTTCAACATATAGACTTGAAATTGAAAGCAATCCAAAATCTATGACGAAAGATTTCCCTTCTTTTTTCCCAGTTCCACTTCCTCTTTTTCTTCAATCTTTGGTGATTGTCATTTTCATTTAATCTTTACAAAGATGCTGCTTTAACCTTCCATTTTGGGTTGGGATTTATGGTTTGCCCATCTAGAACTTTATTTTGATGTCTCTTTGTTTTCTGTTTCATTTAGTGAATCTTTGAATTGAATCTAAATTTTATTGCTCTGTCTTTGTCCTCAAATTCAATTTACAAAGACTAAAGATTTTGTTGAGTTTTCAATTATGGCAGATCTTGTCTATAATAAAACTGTTTTACATAAAGAAAGGTGGTCATTATGGAAACCCTTCTGGCTTTTGTGGTTCCGTTTTGTCTGTCCACCCTCTTGATTCCACTTGTCAAAAAAGTGTCGATCAAAACTGAGGCTTGGGCAAAACAAAATGAAAGAACCATCCACCATGGAATTATTTCTCGAATTGGTGGAATCGCAATTTTTATCGCATTTTCTGTTGGCCTGGCTTTATTCTTTAAAGCTGACCGTTCGATACTCGGTATTTATCTTGCCAGTTCATTGATGTTTTTAATTGGGCTGTGGGATGACTTTTTAGATTTACCTGCTAAGTTTAAATTTCTTCTCCAAGTAGGATGTGCCATGATCTTACTCGTCTTTGGCGTCAGAGTCGATACTTTACGTGTACTCGGTGTTCCGATTACCAATACTATGATCACTTCGATCTTTACCATTCTGTGGGTAGTCGGTATTACGAATGCGATTAACTTTTTAGACGGCTTAGATGGTCTATGCGGCGGGATGATTCTCGTTGTGCTCTCGGTTGTTTGTTCGATTTCAATTGTCGATCAACGAGGAGACATCGTCTTACTCTCTTTAATCATGATGGGCAGTATCCTTGGATTCTTGTTATACAACTCGCATCCGGCATCGATCTTCATGGGCGATTGTGGCTCGTTATTTTTGGGCTGTATGATCGCATCCATCTCTTTGCTTGGATTTAAGTCTTCAACAATGATGACATTGAGTTTTCCAATCTTGATTTTGATTTTGCCCATTATCGATACCTTCTCGGCCATTTTACGTCGTAAGATTAAACATATTCCTTTCGACCAAGCCGATCGCTCTCACTTACATCACCAATTGATGGCTCGCTTTGGGCAAACAACAAGTGTCTTGATTATGTGTGCCATTACCTTTGGTTTTGGCATGAGTGCCTTCGTTTATATCCATGATCGCAGAATCGGCATGTTGTTGATGTTCATCTTAATGTTGGGCATTGAACTCTTTATTGAACGTACTGGAATGATTTCCCCTTCGTTCCATCCAATCCATTCACTTTTTAGAGGAATCTTTAAACCTTTTTTCAAAAACAGACCGGCTTGGTATGAAGAAGATGAAGAAGTCGATCAAGAAATCGCCAAGCTAGAAAACGAACTCAAAGAACAAGAACTGATCAAAGAGTTAGCACAAGACAAAGCCTCACATGAAATTGAACTTGCGGGCTATCAAGAAGGATTAAACAATAATCCTCACTTGTCTTTAGACGCGAATGATACACAAGCATCATTCGCAATGGATCGCACTCTAGAATATCCAAATACAACAGCTAATCCAGATAATGGTCCAGATCTTGATTCTTCTATTCCCAATGCGGAAAATGTCGCAGAATATTTAGCTTCTTTTACGATGACGCCGCAAGAACAAAGTGAATTGGAACAGTTTAAACAACGTCCAGCAAGCGAGTTCTTTAATCAATCTGCTTTCCAAGCAGACCCAACAACGATTCTTGAAAATATGCGTTTAAACCAAGATTCAAAACAAAACGCAAACTCGAATCAACAAATGCAAGAAAGCTCCAAGCAAATTGCTTTTGCGCAAACAACAAAAAGTAATTCAGCTCAATCTGAATTCCAAGTCATCCAACCTCGACTCTTTGCATTTGATGCCGATGGCATTCTCGAAGAAGATCTTTATCATCATGATTCTTCTTCACAAATGCCGACTTCAACAAAGTCCGTAGACACCCATGACAAAATGGATCAAACAAAACAAAGCGATTCAACTTCACAAAACGATGTTGAAGAAGTCGTTTATCCTAGCGCCCTCTCAGCTTTTTCCTTAGCAGAATCTTCATTAGAAGATGAAGCGCAAGAAAGCAAATAATCAATCCGTTTTCTTCAAAACGAAATCAAAAAAAGGTCTTCATCATCAGCAAGTGGATTCAATATCCTCGCTTTTATGAAGACCTTTTTCTATTGACTTATTGATTGTTGGATTGATTTGCCGTTAAAACAAATTCATTATTTTTAATTCTTTCTTTTAATTCAAGAATTTTGGTATGGATCGCACGGATCGTTTTTGAAAACTCTTCATCCTCTTTTCCCGTCGGATCTGCCAATCCCCAATCTTCACGATATTCACAAGGCATCGTTGGACAACTTACATTGCAGCCCATTGTGATCACCATATCGACTTGGGGCAATTCGGATAACAACTTCGAATATTGTGTTTTTTCCATATCGATTTGATAGATCTCTTTCATCAAGCGAACGGCATCTTGATTGATCTGTGGTTTTGTTTCTGTTCCTGCCGAATAGCTTTCAAATGTATCTGCACAAAGATGTTGTCCGAGTGCTTGCGCAATTTGGCTACGACAGGAATTATGAACACAGACAAAAGCGACTTTTGGTTTTTTCATCAATGAACGCCTAACCTTTCTTTATTTCTAACTGACTCAACAATGCTTTTACTTCATTGACCGTCAATACTTTTCCATAAGAAAGCACTTGACCATTAACAACTAGAGCTGGTGTCGACATCACCCCATAACTAGCAATTTGCGCAAAATCGCGAATATGTTCAATTTCAAGATCGAGCTGAAGTTCTTCAACAGCTTGGTGGGTTGCTTTTTCTAATGCCGTACATCTTGCACACCCTGAACCTAATATTTGAATTCCTTGTTTTGGTTTGTTGACTTGCTCATTTTGCGTTTGTTTTGGCAAGCAAGTTTGATCACAACAACAAGATTTTGTTTTTAATTTTTGTCCAAATAATTTCATGTCTAATTTCTCCACTTAAATCAAGAACGCACTCAGCGCATTAAAGAGATAGCCAACAACAATAATGCCCACTGTACAAATCGTAATGAATACGCCTAATAGTTTTGGTTTTATTGCCTTTTTAAGCATGATGATCGAGGGCAAACTCAATGTCGTAACGGCCATCATAAAAGATAAAATTGTCCCGAGTTGCGCCCCTTTGGCAAGTAAAGCTTCCGCTACTGGAATCGTTCCAAAAATATCGGCATACATCGGAACACCGACAAGCGTAGCAAAGATTACTCCAAATGGATTTTCACTTCCTAAAATCTTTTCAATCCAAGTTTCGGGGATCCAGTTATGAATCATTGCACCTAGGCCAACGCCGATCAAAATATAAGGAAATACTTTTTTAAACGTTTGGATCACTTGTTCTTTGGCGTATTGAATTCTGTCTTGATAGGACAAGCTGACATATGCAATGTCTACATAACTTGCCTGTTTGATAAAATCTTCCACATGATCTTCTAGGTGCATATGTTCAATAATCGTTCCGCCAAGCACCGCAATGATCAAACCTACAATCACATAAACAACCGCTACTTTTGCCCCAAAAATACTCATGAGTAAAACAAGACTTCCTAAATCCACCATCGGAGAAGAAATCAAAAAAGAAAACGTGACACCTAATGGTAATCCGGCACTTGTAAAACCAATAAATAAGGGAATAGAAGAACACGAACAAAACGGCGTCACTGTTCCGAGTAATGCAGCTAGAATGTTCGCACCAATTCCATGAAATCGCCCTAAAATTTTACGCGAGCGCTCTGGGGGAAAATAGCTTTGAATATACGAGATCAAGAAAATTAAGACACATAATAAAATGGTGATTTTAATAACATCGTAGAGAAAAAATTGAACACTTCCCCCTAAACGTGTATTCATATCAAATCCAATCGCCGATAATCCCTGTCCAATCCCATCATTTAACCACTTCATTCCTAAGATTTGATCTTGAATGAATTGCCATATAAATTGAATCATACTCAATTCAGATCCTCCTTTGTTTAATAGATCAACTTTTTTTGATGTGAAAATACCAAATAAAAGTCACCTTTCGATGACTTTTATTTACAGCATTTTGTTGGATGATCCTCATTTGGTGTAGTAAGCTCTAACAATCGTTTTGACGCATATTCACTGCCACTTTGACTCAAACTGTAATGCGTCCATTTCCCTTCTTGTCTAGCTTTTACAATGCCCGAATCACAAAGTATTTTCATGTGGTAGGATAGTGCAGATTGCTTAATATTCATCTTTTCAATAAGAGCACACGCACATTTTTCTCCACTCTTTAAATCGTCTAAGATCGCCAATCTTTTTACGTCGCAAAGCGCCTTAAAAATCGTCGCATCTTTAGAAAAATCAGTCATGAAAACACTCCTCACATCAAATTATTTTGATCTATATCATAAACTTAGATCTAACGCTTCACAACTGTCATATCAAAACTTTTTGATTTATATTCATTTTTCTCTATTTGAAGCGTTTGAATTAATACGATCTAAAAAATATATCTATTGAACTAAATTCAAAAATACAGGGAATAGTTCCCATAATGCAATAATACCTGTGGAAAAAAACATAATTCCAAAAATAACAGTAACGATTGAACTCACTTTTATCTTTTTTTGAAGAATAAAGACAGCCGGATGTTTCGGATCCACATAAATATTATACGTTTGGCCATTTCTCATCTTTTGCGTTAATAGTTTATAAGAAACTGTTTGCGCTGTCTGTTCTTTGTAGAGCGTTCCGTTATACATATATTCAAACACAGGAGCTTGGGTAGAAACACCATTTCCCCCATAGTACGTGTTATAGCCGTGATAAATTCCAGCCACCTTATCTTTGCATCGAACTAAAGAATAGAAATCGTTCAACGCAGCCAAGATCACGACCACGCCCAATACGATGCAACCTAGAGGAAAGATCAATATTTCTCCATAAGGAACAACTAAAGAGATCATCGAGATCAATAGACATCCGCCAAAAAAGATTAAAATAACCCCACTAACAAACGGCACAACTTTGTATCGTTTATTTTTGATGATAAAGAATACTGCAATTGCCAACAATATCGTCAGCAAATATATAATGATCGTCATAATTACGTTTTTAATTCCCTTTCTTGTCGTTTCCAACCTCTCAATGATTTAGGTGTCTTTTTTAGTTATTATTACATCTCGCACTCTTTTTTGAATATATCTAATCTCTGTTTTTTTACATTAGACAACTTGCATATGTTGTTATTCTTGAGATTGTTTTCATATAAACGTCGCTTTCAAAATCTTAAATTTTATTATTTTTTGAAAGTGCATTTTAAAAAACATAATTAAAGATTTGCCAAGAATACACTTATTCGAAATCATAAGAGTTCTTTTTCATCACTGCATTGACCTTACTTCTGTTCTCTCATATTGACCGATTTTTCCCCATACTTGAGTAAAATGTGAGTTAGAGAAGGAAATGTGTTAGCTACGCATGAAATACTGAAAAGTTTGCTATCTTAATACAAAACACCAAATGAAGTTATGAACTCACATTAAATGTTACGTTTAATTTGATAATCCACCTATTAAAAAATTTTATTTGAACATCACATTTAAACCAAGCAAATTTTCTGCAAGAATCATTTCAGTTTTAAACAAATTCACCATACAATCTTTCTGTAATTTAAAAGGCGAAGAACCTTGAATATCGAACGATTGATCGATATGAGTTCTTCGCCTGATTTTGTTTAGATGAAATGGGATTGATTCATC
>Stewie_p2__coassemble_2199_pt1 | contig 12779 bp, 14 predicted proteins | sample Stewie_p2__metabat2_low_PE_036 | metagenome-assembled genome bin Stewie_p2 | reverse complement strand
CTTCATAAAAATGTACCCATGCATCATACTCAGTACTTCGCAATGCTTTTGTAAATGAAATTACTTTGTTTGGTTTTTGCGTTTCCAATTTTAAACATGGAATTTCTAACAAACTATCATAGTTAGCATTTTTAACTAAAAATGCATGAAAAACATCTCTGCATCCGTTACGGGTGCTATTTATTCTTGACATAAATTATGCCTCCTCTTTTGCTGTTTTTTTCAATGTTTTTATATGGCTTTCTTGAAAAAATCTTCAGATGTGGCATAATTTCAATGTTTAGATTAGGATGATCACATCCGAAGAAATCGCATCTAATAAACTGTTCCCGCAATTTATTAGATGCATTTTTTAATTGATGGACTACTACAATCAATACCTACCACCCCCTTTCATAAAATCAATCACATTCCTCTATGCAAACTGCTGAAGCAATCTTAATTCATAATTGGTATAGTCTCTATGACCATAGGTTAGCCATTTCTGATAATAAGAATAAGCGTAGTCAGATGCCTCACGGCTGATATCAAAATGATTGTAGATTTCATATGGATTCTGAAGCTTGAGCTTATGAATAAGTACAGGTGGAGCAAGAGCGTACTTCGCAAAAAAATTAGCTTCAGCTTCTGCCAATTCACTTGCTTCTGAATGATCTAATACGATATGTCCGCATTCATGACAAATTGTATTATTGATACGTCTATACTCATTTTCGTCGTTATAAAAAATATACCAATGCCCTCCTTTCTTAACAGAAAATCCATCCTCACTTTCTTCCAGCATAAGTCTACGTGTCTCAATAGGTTTAGAAGAATATGGGACTACGATAACTCCAAGTTTTGTTGCAATTTCAAATCCACTGATTGGAATACATTGAATAGATAGTCTCACAAAAAGATCGACGACAATCTCTTTGATTTCTTCGTATCGTTCTGCTGATAATCTATATGTCAATATTGATCCTCCCCAAACAAAGCATTAATGAGAGCTCGTTTTTGCTCTACGGTTATATTTGCAGAATTTCTTGCTAACAATCGCTCAACCTTTGGATAATCAAAACCATCTTGTTCTATACCGAGTAGATAATCGGAGGTAGTGTGTAATGCTGTTGCGATATTAGCGACCACATTTGCCTTAGGCTCTCTATCTCCTGAAATATATCGAGATAGGGTAGCTTCAGTAGTGTTAATCCTTTTAGCAAGTTCCTTTTGGGTTGTACCTTGCCTTTGCAATAAACTCAATAACCTCTCTCCAAACTCCTTACTCATTGTCCTTCCTCCCTTTCGACGCTACAAATTTATGTAACTTACCAAAGGTATAATAACTATTGCCATTTGTATCAAGCTTTTTACCAATTTTTTTAAATTTTCGTACTTTGTTTCAAACAAATAAATTTTATGAAATTCCATATTTATAATCGTTTTACTCAATAGAATTTATACATATAAAAAAGCGAAGAACTCAAATATCGAAATATCGATCGATATGAGTTCTTCGCCTGATTTTGTTTAGATGAAATGGGATTGATTCATCCTTAAAGTTCGCCCATGTCTTTTAAGACTTCAAGGTAACGTCCTAATGCATCTTGCCATGCTGGAAGTGGTGTGAATCCAGCTTGTTCTACTGCTGAAAGATCCATTCTAGAGTTTGTTGGACGTTTTGCTTTTGCTTCGTATTGGTCAGATCCGACTGGAACGACTTTTACTTTCATGTTGGCTTGTTTGAAGATTTCTTTAGCAAAGTTGTACCAAGAAATATATTCGCCTGTATTGCTGACATGATATGTACCATATTTTTCAGTTTCAATCATATCGACAACAAGTCTTGCTAAGTCAACAGTGTATGTAGGTAATCCGATTTGGTCATCAACAACAGTTAAGCTGTCGCGAGTTTTTCCTAAACGAATCATTGTGCGGATGAAGTTTTGTCCACTTTTTCCAAATACCCAGGAAATACGTAAGATCCAATTTTTTTCGTTTTGCATCACATAGTCTTCACCTTCAGATTTTGTGATTCCATAAACGTTTAATGGATTTTTTTCATCATCGATTTTCCAAGGTTCAGTTCCTTGACCATCAAATACATAGTCTGTAGAAAAGTACATCAAAGGAATATCGAGCTGACGGCAAGTATCCGCAATATATTTTGTTCCTAATGCATTTACAGCTTCTACTGTTTCGAATAATTCAGGTTCTTCTGCTTTATCGACTGCTGTCCAAGCTGCGCAATGCACAACGACATCGTAGTTGCCACGAGAAATGACACGTTCAACTTCGTTGCGTTTTGTGATATCCATTTCTGCAACATCTACCCCTTCTGGGTTATAGCCGCGTTTTTTTGCTTCTAAGATTACGTCATTTCCTAATTGACCTTTAGCGCCGGTAATCAAAATTTTCATTTTGTGTGATCTCCTTGATAAAAGCCGGATTGCGATTTCAATCATCGTCATCTCCGGCTTATTGTTTACTTCGTTTGATGAGAATCCATTGACTATACGTTAAATTGCGGATTGATTTGATCTTCAATTCAACATCGCATCTCTTTGATGGAGCATATCAATGGAAAGAATAAGCCAGTTTTTCTTGCTTATTCTTCAACGCGGCCTTTGTCCACGTACATTTTCTGGAAGTAGTTTTGATAATCACCAGAGAGGATGTTTTTCCACCAGTCTTCGTTATCTAAATACCATTGAATTGTTTTGGCAATTCCTGTATCGAAGTTTTCTTCTGGCTTCCAGCCTAATTCGTTTTCAATTTTAGCAGGATCGATCGCATAACGACGGTCATGACCTTTACGGTCTTGAACATATGTGATTAAAGATTCTGGTTTATTTACCGCATTTAATACAGTTTTTACAACTTGTAAGTTAGAACGTTCGTTGTGTCCACCGATGTTGTAAGTTTCACCAACTTTACCGTGACGGATAATTAAGTCGATCGCTTTGCAGTGGTCTAAAACATATAACCAGTCACGAACGTTTGCACCATCACCATATACTGGTAATTTTTCGTCTGCTGTAGCTCGAGAAATCATTAATGGGATCAGTTTTTCTGGGAACTGATAAGGTCCATAGTTGTTGGAGCAGCAAGAGATCGTTACAGGTAATCCGTAAGTTCTGTGGTATGCCTTCACGAATAAATCCGCAGCTGCTTTAGAAGAGGAATAAGGAGAGCTTGTGTGGATTGGAGTTTCTTCTGTGAAGAATAAGTCTGGACGATCTAATGGTAAATCTCCGTATACTTCATCTGTAGATACTTGGTGATAACGAGTTACCCCAAATTCACGAGATGCGTCTAATAAAGTTGTTGTTCCTAATACGTTTGTTTTAACGAAGATTTCTGGATCTTCAATGGAACGGTCAACGTGGCTTTCAGCCGCGAAGTTTACAACTACATCTGGTCTTTCTTTTTCGAAAAGATCGAAGATGAATTCACGATCAGCGATATCACCTTTAACGAATTTGTAGTTAGGTTCGTTTTCGGATTCCTTGCAGTTTTCAAGGTTTCCTGCATAAGTTAATTTATCCAAGTTAATGAACATATCTTCTGGATATTTTTTAACCATATAGTTGACGAAGTTGGCACCGATAAATCCAGCTCCACCTGTGACTAAAAATTTCATAGTTTTCCCTTTCTAAGGCACAAAGCATTTAGCTTGTGATCTTTTTTATTTTGTTTTTTAAACTTTATTTTTCTTGATAAACGAAATGGTTATTAGATTGTTCTAATTCTGGGGCAATGCGATCTTTATCAGAAAGAACAGGTTCTAACCCTTCAAGAAGTGTTCCCCAATCCACATTGACTGTTGGATCGTCGTAGCGAATTGCTCCTTCAGATTCCTTGTTATAAACGTTATCGACTTTATAACGGAATTCTACATCAGGACTTAAAGTTAAAAAGCCGTGCGCAAATCCTTGAGGAATGAAGAATTGACGGTGGTTTTCCGCAGAGAGTTCACAAGATACCCATTGTCCATAAGTAGGTGAACCTTTACGAATATCAACCGCAACGTCAATGACACGTCCTTTTGTGCAGCTCACTAATTTCGATTGTGCATAAGGAGGGTTTTGCCAGTGTAAACCACGGATTGTTCCTTCTTGTGCAGAGAAAGACATATTGTCTTGAACGAAATCGACATCAATACCTAATTTTTCATATTTAGGTTTGGAATATGTTTCAGTAAAGTATCCACGATGATCGCCAAACACATCTGTTTCTACGATCAATACACCTGGAATTTTAGTTTCAATTACTTTCATGTTTAATTGTTCCTCTATTCGCTATGGATTCAGCGTTTGAAATTTCAAACGATCCAAAACGAGTTTGTATTTTAATCCATCAACAAAATTGATCCTAGTTGATTTTAGCAAGTTCTTCTTTTTGAAAAAAGGGATTCATCTTGTTTGATTTTAGACAATTTAACTTTTCTATTTTTGAAAAATGATTGCGCTTAATTTTTCAAAACTATCGACAATTGAATGATTGCTTGCGCTAAATCTGAAAAGAAATTTTGTCTATATTGTTTATTTATCGATATATTTACGATCGATCAATTTCTTTAAGTATGCACCATACTGATTCTTTTTATAGATTTCGTATGCGGCATTCATATCGTCAATCGTGATCCATCCTTGACGGAAGGCAATTTCTTCAAGGCAAGCGATTTTGCGGTGCTGATGTTCTTCGACTGTTTTAACGAAGTTCGTCGCATCCACTAATGATTCATGCGTTCCAGTATCTAACCAAGTAAATCCATCACCCAATACCGTTACATTTAATGTTCCATTTTCTAAATAAATACGGTTTAAGTCAGTGATCTCTAATTCCCCACGAGCAGATGGTTTTAAAGATTTTGCGTATTCTACGACTTTGTTGTCGTAGAAGTATAAACCAGTCACTGCATAGTTTGATTTTGGGTTTGCTGGTTTTTCTTCTAAAGATACAGCTTTACCATTCGCATCGAATTCCACAACACCAAAACGTTCTGGATCTTCAACATAATAACCAAATACAGTTGCTCCCTGTTTGCGGTTTGCAGCTTCTACTAAACGTTTAGCAAGTCCATGACCATGGAAAATGTTATCTCCTAAAATCATCGCTACAGAATCATCACCAATGAAGTTTTCTTCATCAGCAAGTAAGAAGGCTTGTGCAAGTCCATCTGGAGAAGGTTGAACTTTATAAGAAAGTTCCAAACCGAACTGATGACCATCGCCAAGTAATTCTTCAAAACGAGGTGTATCTTCTGGAGTAGAAATAATCATGATCTCACGAATTCCAGCTTCCATTAAAATGGACATTGGATAGTAGATCATTGGTTTATCGAAAACAGGTAAAAGCTGTTTACTCGTCACTTTAGTGAGTGGATACAAACGGGTTCCGGATCCTCCGGCAAGGATAATTCCTTTCATATTATTAGGTCTCCTTTATTATCTTCCTTATTTTATCGACAAATCATGGTAAAAGAAACAAATTGTCAAATGCTTTAAGTCAACGCTGAGTTAGAGGATTAGATTTTGGCTATTTATGCAAAATGTACGAATTTTCAACAAATTGAAACTTTTTCAGATACCGCTTTCTCATTTCGTTGACTTTTAATATCTTCATGTGATAACTACACGTTATTTTGTCTTGCCGAACTTGTTTTAATTCTTTGATCTATTTGATGCATTGCCCGAATCATTTGCATGCGCCATTTAATTTGTTGGCCAAGTGATGCATGCTGCAAAGAAGAAGCATTATTTCCATGTCTTCGATAGCGCACGAGCTGTTGTTTGACAAACTCCACCTTGCCAAGCTTATATGCAATCAATCCTAAATATTGATCATGCATCGGTAAAGGTTGTACAAAAGGCAAAGCGATCTCAACCACTTCTTTTTTAAGCGCCATGCAACATCCGATAAAGGAATTGCGCACGATATTCTTTACATAGCCTTCTTGCGAGTGATGAAAGGCAAAGAAAGAGGGCTCAATAGAATTCAAATTCGCATCGCAAATCAATGCATCATGAACGACAGCCATTAAGTTTGGATCATTTTGAAAACGTTCTTTGATCACTTCAAGTTTGTTGTCCAGCCATTGATCATCTTGATCGCAAAGAAAGATGATCTCTTTACTCGCTTGCTTTAATCCGTTTTCAAAGTTTTTAAGAAGTCCTTGTTTCGGTCCTTCTAAAATCTTGATGTCTAAACTTGGATGTTCTTGTTGTATTGCTTGGCAAATCGATAACGTTTGGTCCGCTGAAGGATCTATTGAAATAATCAATTCATCTTGCTTGCCCATCTGCGCGACAATTGAATCGATTTGTTCTTGAATGTATTGTTCCCCTTGATAAGCCGCCAAGACAATCGAAGCAGATATAGGTGGATTTTGTTTTGAATTGGACATACAAATTTTCCTCTTTGACTTTTCGTTTTTAGATCGTGATCCCAGTTCGATCTATCCTTCGAACCTGATTTTTTTATTGTTTATTTTCATCTTGTTGTTCTTGTTGATCCAAACTAGTTGGTCCTTCATGCACATCATGATGACAATGTGAACAAAACGTTTCCTGTTTTAAAACCAGCCTTTTACAATACGGACAAATCTTATACTCTCCCGTTTGCATTTTTTCTTCTATACCCTTCATTTTATACGTATAAAAAAGTTGCCAGACTAAAACGCCAATCATGAAAAGGTCATAGAGAATCCATATTTTCCCAAAACAAATCGGCATCAAAATGTTTAAAGCTATAACAGCAGGAACAAACCATAACGTTCTTCTAAATTTGCCTTTGTAGTTCATTCGATGATACAACAGTGCTTGATCTTTTCGCATAGATGCCTGTGGATCATCTTTTTCTTTTTCAATCACTAGTGGACAGATTTGGTGTAGTAAATTTGCGATTTCTTTTTGGCGTAATTCGTTGTCTGGTGATCCATCACTATGCAAAAAGAATGTTTCCCCATTTGAAAAGACAAACTGGATTTGTTCATGGCGAACAAAAGGCGGTTCGTGTAAATAATATATTTTTTCAATTCCGTGTCTAGGTATCATATATCCATCGATCACAACCCAATTTTTGCTCATCAAAACATAGAAATCACGACTTAGACTTTTATGCTCAAAATTGACCTTCTCAAAATATTCCCCTTGTAACGCTGCTTTAAGTTCTTGTTTCGATTGAGTCTTGTTCAATACAACAGCGCAATGATAAGGCAAACAGATATATTTCCATAATGGATAGAGACTCGTTAGGGTGATAATCCAAAAGATTGCTGTGAGCAACACATATGTTCTTCGCGAATCTCGAATCGTCAAAATCGTTCCACCAACCGCAATCCATAAACAAATGCCCCATAGTAGGACAAGACAGACTTTTTTTAACGGATAAAGTCGCAACCATTCAATTCTCGATAGACAGTTGATTTGTACGCCTTGACCTTGTTTACGAGCGCAATAATTGGCGATCGATTGTGTCAGATACTTTCTCGTATAGATCGGCAAATTTACGATCAAAAACAAAGCAACAAAAACAAGAATAATCACCATATGTTCATCTACTCCTTTCTTTATCACTGTCATCGAAAGACATGGCAATGTTTTTTGACCAGCATTTTATTGCTGTTATGATCATTCTATTCTTTTTTAATTCAAGCACTTCTTACATTATATTATGAAACATTCCACTTCTATTTATTCATTCAATACGGACAAGCATCTCTTTTTGAGAATTGGAAGACTTGCTCTTTGCAATATCAATTCTCTCTATATAAAGAGATGGTGAAAATCCAGTTGAATTGGGATCGGTAAAGTGATTTCTGATATATAGTGGGAAATAACCAACTATTTCAAATTAAATATTCGTGCATAGCATTTCATTCTTCGTGCAATCGGCATACAATATAATCATCAACAGAGAGGAGTTGATCATATGGCTGGAAATACTACAAACATCAGTATTCGCATGGATGCAGATTTGAAGGCGCAAGCAGATGTATTATTTGGTGAACTTGGTATGAACCTGACTACGGCATTTAACATCTTTGTACGCCAATCTCTTCGTGAAGGCGGTATCCCCTTTGAAATAAAGCTAGGACAACCAAACAAAGAAACTGTCTCCGCTATGCTAGAAGCAGAAAGGATTGCAAAAGATCCATCTGTAAAAGGTTATAATGATCTTGATGAGTTGTTTGCCGAACTGAAGAGATGAAAAACACTAAATATACCGTAAAGTTCACGAATAGTTTTAAAAAAGACTACAAAAGAGCCATAAAATGCGGTTTAAAGATCGAGTTACTAGAACAAATTGTAGCGTTGCTCGCAGCAGGAAAGCCTCTGCCATATCAAAACCATGACCATGACCTCTGTGGCGATTGGGCAGGTTATCGAGAATGTCATATCCTATCCGACTGGTTACTTATCTATCGGTTAGAAGATGATGTTCTCGTTTTGACACTCACCCGCACTGACTCACACAGTGACTTATTTGGCAAATAAATTGTCCGTTTCTGCATGATATAAATGATGCATCCTTAAAAGACACAGTAAAATCTATAGCATTGTCCTAATTAGGTTATAAATGGCTCACCATTTATAACCCATTTTTTTGTTCAATCGATCTACAGAATCTATAGATTCACAAATTCGGATAGATTATAGATTATCTAAGTTCATTGAATTTGAAATCGGCATATCTTCTTCGTTTGTTCTAGATTTTAATTCCTTCATCCTTTAAAAAAGTGCCATGAATCAACAAGATGTCTTTCAAATTGTTTAACGCCCAACAAAAGAAAACAAAGTCGTTTTCAAATCTAAGCCAAAGGTCAAAAACATGCCTTGTGGCCATGTCGTCAGCAGCATCCAAGTTAGTGAAAATATTTTTTTATTTTCAAGTGCGTTTGCTCGTTTGACATACAGATCTTTCACTTGTTGGGTTTGCGCTTTTTGTTGAGCGGAGCCTTTTTGGTCCATGATATAGGCTAGCGCTTGTTTTTGTTTTGCTTCTAGTTTTGCCGCTTTTAAACGATCGGTATAATCATGTCTTCTTGTCATGCCAAGCGTATTGTGTTCATGTTGGCGATAACCCATAAGAGGTTGATCCAAATAATATAAGCCGCCATGCACGGCACCAAGAATAGAAATTGCCCAATCATGCGGTAAAGACAGAATATTGTTTTCTTCTTGATTGGCCATTTGTGCTTGTTGGTGAATCAAATCGAGATATTCTTGGGCGATTTCTTTTTTTAAAGCGATCGTACAGCCCGGCGCAAAGTTATAACGCAAAATATCTTGCACAAACATTTCATTGAGTTGGCCGGGATTAACCGAACGATGAATCAAGTTATGATTGGCGCGATTGTTCATCAATTCATCTTGAATCTGTTCTCCTTTTGCATCCACTAAATCAAACGAACAAGCCAATACTTGAAGTTGGGGTTGTAAAACAAATTGTTCCGTCATCACTTTTGTTTTTTGAGGATACCAAAGATCATCATGATCGCAAAGGAAGATCAAATCACTACTCGAATGGAAAAGAGCGTCTTGGAACGTTTGAATAAAACCTTGGTTTTGTTCATGCTGAAATACTTTCCAATTTTCTAATTGATGGTCGGCAATAAATCGATTTAATCGTTGAACTGTATCATTTGTGGACGCATCATCGACAATAATCACTTCATCAAAAGGACGAAGTTGATTCACTAAAGTTTCGAGTTGTTGTTCTAAATAGGCATTGGAATTATAGGTTGTCAATGCACAACCAATCGTCATCGTATTCATAACTACTCCTCTCTTCTTCTGTTCATCTTTAAGGAAACAGCCGGCTATTTTTGCCGGCTGGAATAAATCGTTTCTAAACGAGAATAGAATGCTTGTAAAGACAGTTTTTCTTCAAATAATGTTCTAGCGTTCATGCGCATGCTCTCTTGGGTTTTAACATCTTGAACGAGATGAAGCACTTTAGTAATATCCGCTTCAATCTGATGACGATCTAAATTGATTCCACAATTTTGTTGTTCAATCCAAGTATGTAAATCGCCTTGTAATGTATTAAGAATGGGTAATCCAGCTTCTAGATAATCGATAGATTTCATCGACAAGCCAATGCAGACACTCGATTTCATCATGTTCAATCCAAAATGGCATTGTCTAAAGATGTCTTGTTTTTGTTTAGCATCATAGACTAGTCCATGGTCAATGACATGAACAAATGGTTTTAAAGTATCCATCATTTCTTGTTTCTTCGCCCCATTGGCAATGACATGAAAATCAATTTTGATCTTTTGGGAGAGTTGCTCTAAAAACTCTTTCATGTAAGCCAAATCGATGATGTTATTGGCAGATCCCAAATAACAAAGGGATAAAGTCGGCTTTTCTTGCGTTCTTAATTCTGGCAGTAGTGATACATCAACTTGTTCATCATTTCCTTTTCTTGACCAATATAAAACGTTTGAATCCAAACCGATTTGTTTTTGCAAAACATCATGGAAAAGTTGGCATTCTACAAAAACATGATTTGCTCTTGATAAATGGTGATTTCTCAAGTTTTTCCAATACCAAGAAAAAGGCGTGTATTCGAATCCTGGGATTGGAAGAGATTCTGGCCAAAGATCGTTGATATCAAAAATCAGTTCTACTTGCGGATGATCTTTTTTATAGCGATCCATCTGCTTTGCTAAACTATTGGCTGGCACGAGGCAATGAATTCGTTGCGGTTTGATTTGTTCCACCACTTGGCGTGCTAACTTCGCAAATTCAATATGTCCATAAATACGTTGCCAGGATAAATTTTTCGAATAGCGGCGATGGTGCAAATACATGACACCGTCTTCTTTTTGTTCAATGATCTTTTTATGGCTATGCGAAAAATCAGGGGTCAAAATTAATGTCGATTCTCCATGTTGGGCATAGAAATCGGCAAGGACATGACCTCTGGCTAAATAAGTATCCGATATACAAATGATGACTGTATGGATATTTTGATTCAAATTACTCATTACTTGCATAGACTAACCTCGCAGTTGTAAATAAAATAGGCAGCCAACAAACAAGCTGATAAAGATGAAAAATAAAATCCAACAAAAGTATTTGAGTTTTTTTGAAAGAGTTAGTTTGTTCATAACTACATCATTATAAAGCGCAATTGTCTGTTTTGCCATGTTTGTACGCCTAATCGCCAAACTGAACCGCCCATTTTAAAGAAATCATTGGTGATGATCGATTGAACAAACCGTTTTCATCGTGCTTTTTCTTGTTTTTTCTTCTTTTTATTCATCGCTTCTTCTCTTTTATACATTCTCTTTTCTAATTGTTGGTTCAGCGATTTTGTCAAAATAAAACCCATCCTACCAAACATGAGGATGGGTTTATACTCGTGATTTTCAAACGTGAAATGAGCTTTTCTATTTCCAATACGCCCAAGCATAGGCACATTCGGCAAGAACAGCATCATAGTCCCATAACGTATTGGTTCTCGCAATATTGTTTGGATCACGGATGACAAGTTTTCCATCCTGATCGGCATAAGCAACAATAAAGTGTCCAACTGATGTAAATGTTCCCGGGACCATATTTAAAAGCACGACATTTCCCTCTGCAATGCATTGGGAAATTGTTTCTTTATTGACTTCAACACGAGCACCATTAATGCCATATTGAGCTCCAACATCGTCTAATAAAGCATGACTCGTTCCAACGCCATCTACATAATAGCCATTATCTTCAGAAAACTTTTTGATCACGTAAGGTGTAATCGTTGGATCTTGGTTCAAATAAGAAAATGCCATAGAAAGACAAGTCGGCGCGCATCCCGCATAGTACATTGTGGATGTTCCATATGGAAGATAACCCCAATCCAAGGACCATTGATAAACTTCTGGAACTGTATCAAGAGATTGAGATAATTGTTCTGGTGGCGTTTGATGAGAAACGCGATAAGGATAAGATTTCACGAACTCAAAACGTTCCGTGTTATTTAAATAGAATGCGAGAATATCATCATCATATTCGTCGAGATTCATCAAGAAATATTCAGCTTGATTTGCCAGTTGATTATTATCCACATGGGTAATCTTGCCATCTTCCGCTTCGGTATAAGCTTGCAATGCCATTTCTTTTAAAGGAGTCAGTGTTTCACTCGTAATATTTCCATAAGGCATCATCGATTTTAAGTAGTTATAATGATCTTCAAGCTCCAATTCAGCCTGAATACTTTCACTAATCGAAATACTTTCTTGTCTTAAACGTTCTTCTTCTCGTTTCGGTTCTAAAATAAAACGATTGACTAATGCGTATCCTCCACCTAAAACTGCAAGGACAAATAAAACACCCGCAAGAATGACAATCATCAAACGTCTTCTGCGAATTTTTTGTCTGCGTTTTTCTCTCGCTCGTATTTCTTTTTTTGTCAAAGGTCTTTGTGGAGGTCTAGATTGTTGAGGTTGATTCGCCATTAGATCTTCCTTTCTTGAATTCTATATAGTTTTAAACAAAACCATTTGTTCATCTTCAACTTGTTTCATTCAACTTCTTTTTCATTCTATTCGCAGATCGATCGTTTGAATAACGATCCTGCATATTTGAATCTAGTCTGATCTAAATCCGTCACTTCGATTCAAAACTTCTTATCCATGATAATCGATTGAAGATCAATTTTAAAATTTCTTACGAAATTGATCGTTGAAGGATCGTTAAAACAATCAAATCACTAAAGTAAACCTTTCCGCTTTTCGCTCAATCAAAAAAGAGAGATCATCTTCTTTATCCATGATCTCTCTTTTTGTTAAAAATTATTTAAAA
>Stewie_p2__coassemble_1394_pt1 | contig 24033 bp, 22 predicted proteins | sample Stewie_p2__metabat2_low_PE_036 | metagenome-assembled genome bin Stewie_p2 | reverse complement strand
AAGAAAAAACTATCGAATTGAAGTTTTATCATCTTTTTAGCTGATAAAATCGCTTGGGATCAAAATGGCAATCCACCTTATTTAGATGATCTGTTAAAACAACTTGAGAGTTCATTAGAAGAAGCTGCTCTATTTTATATAAATTATCTATTAGATCATGGAATTAAAGTGATTCATCCATGGCTATTAGATGCTAAATCGCAATTGGAAAAACATATTTTAAAAGAGATGTTTGTCGATTGACGATAGAATGATAATGACATGGTAAATCAACTTTTAAGGTTATGAGCTCTTCTTGAATTTTCTTATTGATTTTTCTTCACAATAACACCGAATATAAGAGTCGGGTAAATAGTTTTAACTCATTTTTAACCAAAATTAAATTCAACTAATACATTCGCCATTTACTCAATTTTTATTGTAAAAAGAGATAAGAAAAATACATGATAAGTCAAATGCTAAAAAAACATGCATCATTCTGATGCATGTTTTTTTATAAACAATTCAATACAAAATGATCTATCTAAGATCACTAAGTGATGTCATCCGTTCAGTTTTATCGTTTTTATTTTATAACTTGAACTAATTCGCTTTTAAGATATTGGCTAGTCGAACGAAATTCCAAGGAACAGTTTCTGAGCCGTAAACATCAAATCCACTATTTTTACGTTTAGTAAAATACAAGTGCAAATGCCAATCTGCTTGTCCTCCATGTTCAATTCGATTGTCAATTTGTTTTGCTTCATAACGAGTATGCCAATCAAATAAATTTAATTCGATTAATGTATTAATAATGTCGAGGCGATCGATCGTTTGAAGTACGCTTTGTTCGACGATTTGTTGATCTATTTCATGAAATTTAATAACTTTTTGCGAATTTACATCCATTAAAAAATGTAAAACATGCTCGGGTTCACCGATTTTACGAAATGTAATACTCATTCCATAAAGATAGTCAACGATCTTATCGTTAAAAATTTCAAGATAGGATTCATATGAAGTAAAAGGATACCTAGAACCTAGTTCTTTTAGATGATTGATTGTCAGATTGCGTAAATAACGAAGAAGGACAAATTGTCGAAATTCAGTATCCGAAAGGTAAGGATCATGATTTCGCATAGCCATATTTTTTTCTGTTTCATTACATAGCATCGCAAGTTCCTTTTTATATTGACGTATGCGATAGTAGGCTTCTGTTGTTTCAAATTCATAGCGTTCTGGTGTCATGGGATCATCTTCTTGATAACCATAATGATCATTAATAATTGAAAAGTATGGTGGATGAGGATCGTGATACGATTTATCCGGGATATATAGATCATCTAAAATCGGATAAATGCATTGGTAAAACTCGTGCTTTTTCACTAAGTCTTGTTTGAATAGAGGATTCGCTAATTGTTGAATCATTTTGGTAGAGCTTAAAATGGGGGTCATGGACTGTTGTTCTCCTTTGCAACAAGATGAAAAGACCAATTAGATTCAATCAATGCCGGCAGTTGTTTGAATGAAGTAAATGCATAAACGTATGCAAGATAGGGAATCGATAAACGACAATCTGTCCTATTCCAATTGATCTATTGATTTGAACAAGTTTAGGTGTCTGTTCGAGTGTTATTTTATGAGGATAAATATTTATCTCAAGGAAGAAATTCATAAATTCCATGTATTTTTTGAAAAATATTTGTTTAATAATTTTATTCGTCTAAATGATCAAATTATTGATTGTTTTTAAATCTCTTGCGTGATTTGTATCAGTTTTTTGCCGCAAGTTTAAAAACACACTTTCGGGCAACATAATAAACGTTCTATACATTAAGAAAAGATAAAAAAGCTGTAAAAGAAAGATGAAAAGTCTACTGAATGATTTTAGGAAACAATAAGAATAATCAAGATAAACATTATGTTTGGATATGTTATATTTAATTTAACCTGGATATATCCGGATGATCTTTATGGAGGATCAATTATGGGAATCATTAGATGGGGGCTGCAAGCAGCAGGTTCTGCTTATACTGATCAGCCCAAAGAAGTTTTAATTTGTCAAGGACTATCCAACGATATCCTTGCTGCTCCGGCAACCGTGAAAAATGGTCGCGAAACGACTGTTTTAACTGACGGTTCAGTTTTTAATGTCGGCATTAATCAAGCGGCTCTGTTAATCGAAAATGGAAAAGTTCACGACTTTGTCATTGCTGATACGGAAGAAACAACAGGACAATATATTTATGATACAAATGCCGAACCTTCGTTATTAAACGGTGGCTCTAAAAACTGGGATAATGTCTGGAAAATGGTGAAAGACCGTTTTACATACGGTGGACACTCCCCAAACACTTGTCATTTGATTTATATCAATTTAAAAGAAATTGCAGAAAACCCTGTCGGTGCAGGGAAAGTTCCATTTATAGACAATTATTTAAATACTCGTCTTTTAATGGGCGTTCATGGCTTCTATACGTTTAGAATTTCAAATCCTGCAACTTTTTATGAAAAGTTGCTTATGGATCCATCTGTTAAATATCGAAAAAATGAGATCACCGAGCAATTGCGCATGGAAATGATCCCTAAAATCCAAGCGGCTTTAGCACGGATTGCACCACTTTGTACAAATGGTTATCAAGATATTTACTTACATGATGAAGATTTAGCGCATGCATTAAATGAAGCACTAAAAGAAGAATGGCTTGAATCACGGGGAATTGAATTGGTCAAAGTTGCATTAACGCCTGAACTCAATCCAGAGGATGCAAAGCGCGTTGCTCAATTAGAAAATGCGAAAACTTTATCTAATGTCGATATGGCATTTGGTTCGATGATCAATGCGCAAAATGAAGCAATGCAAAATGCTGCTGCCAATGCGAATGGTGCGGTGAATGGATTTATGGGCATGGGTTTAGCTGGTGGCCAAGGCATGAATGCACAAGGTTTACTTCAAGCCAAAATGGCTCAACAAGTAAGTCAACCTCAAGCCAAACCAGCAACAACAAACGACACGACTTGGATTTGTCCAACTTGTGGAAATCCATGCAATGGTAAATTCTGCCCAGAAGATGGAACGCCAAAACCAACGACACGTTTCTGTTCAAATTGCGGAAAACAAATCTCTCCAGATGCTAAATTCTGTCCAAACTGCGGTCAAAAACAATAGTTTTGTTTTCTCAAGATATTGAAATCAGAAAGACTGACTACACTTTCAAAAAGGAAGAGAATAGTCAGTCTTTCTTTTTATTCCAATTAAAAAAGGAATTCACGAACGAAAATTGAACGAGAACTCCCTTTTGATTGAAAATCATGATTAAAGTTAATCAAGATAGATCACTATGATTTGTGAACTTTGTTTTGAACATTCACCTGAAAATCATGAATGACAGGGTAAGTGATGATTTGTTTGCGATCTAAATTTTCGCTTTTTAGATCAACTGCATTTAATGATTGGTTATCATATGTTGAATAATAGAAACGCAATGTCTTCGTATTGATACAGCAAGTGTATTGTGTGTATTCGTAATCATTTGGTTTATTTTGGTTTGCCCCTAAAGGTTGACTTACCCCTTGGAGAATATGGAAGAATTGGGAAACATTTGATTGTTCAGTATCTTGAGTAACAGAGTTCATGCTTAAATATGCAACACGAACAAAGCGCGAGATCGGATCTAATCCGCCGGGTAATTGTGTGGTCCCTAATCCTGCGCCGATATGCTTGAAATTTGGAACTTCTCGAGCAAAACGAGAACGATCAAAGTTTTCGATATGATTAGACACATTACAATAGTAGTTCAAATTCATTTCATGGAAAGGAAATGGAGGTTCATTGGTTAAAACTTGATATGGATTCTCGTAGACATGAACACCATCTTTTGTACTTTCTAAAACGATCGATTCGTTTTCATCACTAATTAGCCAATGTAATGGACTATTGGGTTGTCCCTTGGTAAACATTTCATCTGTGATATTGATGTTTTGCAAAGCGTCTTTAGCTTCTTGCACATTTTGGCATGATGCTAAAATATAGGGAATTATCTCAAATGAAGCGACATTGGTTTTGCCTTCTTGAACTGGAAAGTAATGACACGAGTTCCATAATGCTAGTCCAGCCATACCTAGTCCTTTTTCGTTTACAGCTTCAAATAATAATGGATAATCGTCTTGCACAAATCCCATGCCAATCATTGCGTAATGATTTCTTGGGCTAGAAACATGTCTAAATTTAAAATCATAATGATGTGGAACGATTGTCACGGAAACAGGACAATAATACTCAACATCTAAAGTTCGACCGAAATAATGGTGATCTCCATTTTTAAAAGATAATCCAGTACACATATACTTTTCACCTACACTATTCTTATATCCATATGTGGATTTATTTATTTCATATAGCTTAGTATAGTTATCCTATTCCACAACTTACTGATCGGTTGACCGAAAAAGTATAGGTATAATCTTAGAGAAAGGTTACTTCGCTCGAATGAAAAGCCGCTTTTATTTAAAATGGAGCAATAATACGATCTTTAAGAGTGAAGTATTGGAAAATTAAATCCTTAAAACAAAATGAGGAGATTCTTCACTTATTTTTATAAAGCTAATGAAGAAAGGAAATTATGAACTTTATCCAACAACACTTAATTTTCATCCTTTTAATCACAATTATACTTGCCCTTGTCGTCTTTTTGTTGATCGGGATGGCGATGTCAAAAACATTAATTACATCCCGATATTCTATTGATATAGATGCATTAGATCCTCAATTAGATGGATTACGCATTGCGCATCTTAGTGATTTGCATGGCAATGATCATGTCCCCGTTTTTGATGTTTTAGATCAAGAACACGTAGATCTTATTCTATGTAGTGGTGATATTTATGATGAAGTTAAACGAGTAGAAGAAACCACCCAATTTATTCAAAAAGTCTTACAGTATGCGCCCGTATATTTTGTCAGTGGTAATCATGAATACTATGCAAAAAACTGGTCACAAACAAAACAAAACTTAAAGGCGATGGGAGTGCATGTGTTAGATAATAAACGTGAAGAATTCACGCTGCATCAAGCAACGTTAGAGATTTGTGGAATTGAAGATCCAGATTTAGACTACAATTGGACATACTTACAAAGGCTTGAACAGTTTCACAAAAATCTCGAAGTAATACCAAGTCAAATCTTTCCGCGGATTTTCATTAATCATCGAGCTGATTTATTTGATGAACTTCCAGAAAACTTTGCTGATCTAGTTTTTAGTGGTCATATGCATGGTGGCCAATGCCGTCTGTTCAATCGTGGAATTTTTTCGCCTTTTAATGGCGATCGACGAGTTTTATTTCCTAAGTATACAAGGGGAATTTATCAAAGAGATCGCATGCAAATGGTTGTGTCCTGTGGATTAGGGGATCAAATGATTGTTCCGCGACTATTCAATCCACCTGAACTTGTTTTGATCACATTGCATGCAAAAGTTAAAGCGGATCAATGCGCATCCAAAGAAACAAGTAGATAAAATGCGATTCGTTTGCAAATTGTGATTGTGAATGATTAGAATAAAACGTATATCGCATTTGTATGAATGAGAAAGGAGTTACTATGCTTCCTATATTATTTTCCATTGGTCCTGTGCATATTTATTCGTATGGGTTAATGATCGCCATTGGGATTTTAGTCGCATATAGTCTTGTCGAAAGAAAATTTCGTAAGTTTGGTTTAGAAAATGGCCGCTTAGAATGGTTGTTTTTCTCAGTCATCGGTGGTGGGTTTTTAGGTTCCAAGCTGCTATATTGGATCACACGTTTACCAGATATTCCAAATGATCCAACGATCTTAACAAATTTAGGTGATGGTTGGGTTGTTTATGGAGGAATCATTGGCGGCTTTATTGCTGGATGGATTTATTGTAAAAATCATGGCATGGATTTCTGGCAGATCTTTGATTTAGTCATTCCTAATGTTGCTTTGGCACAAGGATTTGGTCGAATTGGATGCTTCTTAGCTGGATGTTGTTATGGTGTAGAAATGGAATCCTTTGGCATTGTTTTTCCTGTCAATTCTTTAGCTCCATCAGGTGTGTCTTTATTTCCTAGTCAGCTGATCATGTCGGCGTTTGATTTTGGACTATTCTTCTTTTTAGAATGGTTTACTTCTAAGAAAAAATTTAAAGGGGAAGTCGGGGCAATTTATTTGCTCGCTTATTCGTTTGGCCGCTTTATTATTGAATTCTTTAGAGGTGATCTTGTCCGTGGAGTGGTCAATGGATTATCCACTTCTCAATACATCTCCATACTAACAGCAATCGTGGGTATAGCTGTGATTTTCGTTGGTCGAAAACGATCTAAAGAAAATCACGAATCATAAATTGAACGAAAAAAATCGTTGCTCTAGCTCAAATGCAAAGAACAACGATTTTTTTCTTGATCAAGAAACATTCATGTTGGACAATGTAGCAGGTCAATATAAGTATCTTTTATCCACGATTCGTTCTTAAATTTAGAAAACATCATTTCATAGCGAATACAATTCTGACTTATTTTGGTGTGCTATAATTACACGTATAGATTTTAAGGAGGTCACTATGGTTAGTTTTGGTAGTATGTTAGTTTATTCTTTTATCTTTTTTTGCATTCTTGCTGCTATCTCATTGGTTTGCCAAATCATCTTCCATCCAATTAAGTCAATTAAGACGACATTGATGATACTTTTTGGAGGAGTAGGCCTCTATTTCGTTTATGCTTATCTCAGCTATATGCAACTCATATAATCTAAAGACATAAGCCTCTATATTGCGAAAGTTGATTGAAATTGAAACAGGATAATCATCAATATCCTGTTTTTTTTATCGAAACAATTCTATCGTTAACCGTATTTTATAGATAAAATTGAATTGCATCGTTTTAATTCTATTTGTTTATATAACAATGGATATTTAATTCATACCTTTAGTATAATTTAAATACATCTGGCAAAGTATGGTTCGTTTCTGTCTAAACAGTATTGGAAAAAAAGGATAATTTGGTCAGACGGATACTTTGCTTGCAGTATTGGAGAAGTATCGTCAGCGACTATACAAAAGTATATTGAGAGTCAGGGTTAATGGCTAAAGATTCACAAGGCGCCTTCCACCACCTGAAGGTAGTTGGTTTCCGTCTATGGCAAACGAAAGGATTTATTTATGAAACAGGTCAACAAGAAGAAAACAAAAACAAATAAAGTAAAGCGAAGAAAAAGGTGGTTAACATTATTGGGTGTCATTGCCTTTTGTATCGCAGGATTTTTAGGATATCGTTACTATAAAGATCATCAAAGTTATCGTTTTGATACCCCAGATGAAGCAGATCTGTATGTTGTTGCACAAAACGGAATCAGCAGTTTTTCTTATCAAGATGGATTGCTTCAAGAAACTTCTCATAATTCATTCAAACTGATCGAGCATGGTTTAAATAATTATATAAACCGCCCAATCATACAAAATCGTTATTTATTATTGAGTGATTATTATGGACCTTCTTGGAAGACAGGCCGTTTTGTTTCAATTGATTTTGAATTAGGGAAGGTCCTTACAAAAACAGAACTCGATGCTGGATCCCAAACAACAGGTCAATCTAGTGAATATTTCTTTATTTCTCAATATAATTATTATGATACTTATCTTGCAGTATATTCGCCAAACCTAGAACTTGTGGATAAATATGTCTTCAATCGTCCGATATACGCAAATAGCTTTTCAGTAGATGGCAATCAAATCTATATGTATGGATTATCTATGGCTGATAATGAAAATATTGCAAGTTATCTTTATCATTTTGACCTTGTCGATGGGCAATTAAATTTGGTACAAGAAACTCGGCTCGATACTGCAGACGTCACAACGTATTATGGAAATTCGGCTCTCGTAGAAAATAAATTAGTCACTACAATTCGAGGAGGACGAAATGTAGTAACGGGTCAAGAGAATGTAGTTTTACCTACAATTATCATTGATGATATTTTGACTGGAGAACGACAAACCGTAACGAGTGAAAGATATGATTATCACAACATTTTTGATCTTCGAAATGGATTAGTGGCTATTGATTATAGTGATACAACAAGTTCAAATGTAATGTCATTTACGTTATTGAATATTCATGATCTTTCGAATCATTTCATTACGATTGATCCACAGCCTTATAATGTGGATCAAACAGAGTATTTACAATCTATTCGACGTTTAGATGCAGATCGAATCCTCGTATTAACTTCAAAAGCAATATGGATTTACAACATTCCTGCACAACAATTTGAGTCCCAACATCAATTGCCCTCCCATATTGAAGGTGCATTTGATATTTGGGCGCAACCTCCAGCGATTTGAGTTATCACAAACTAGTGAAGTCGTTAAAGTTCATAAATTAAAACGAGTATAAAATTGTTGTGTGCTCATTTAATATAAAAATTGGCGAGATGTTTTTGAGAATTTTACTTCGTTAGAACAGTAGAATTCAGCTCCATCTCGCTTTTTATTTTCTATAAAATAAAAGCTAGAAAGAAACTCATCATAGATATTTCGATAAAAATATTTAAATAACCATGATTTGATAAATATATAATACTATTTGGATTAGATTAATTGTATTGATATAAATTCAATTTAGACTCTTTGCAAACAATTTGATTAATGTTAATATTGATTTAGAGATAGCGCTATCAATATACCGTCTTAGCAATAAGACTAGAAAAGAGGATACTCCATATGAAGAATACATTTATCAAACTATTAATGCCTTTATCATTAGTTGTTGGATCTATTTTTACCGGCTTTAATAATATTCCTATTAAAGCTGCTGAAACTTCTGAACCGGCTATTACAGCGTGCGATTATAGTTTGGCACCTATCCCTGAAGAAGGTGAGGTCATTCTCCTTGAAGATCATTCTTATACTGAACCTCAACTAGCTAATTCAGTATTAAGAAGTCCTTCAAGAGTTAATGTAAATCAGACGTATGCAATTAGAATTCAAGATGTAGGTGGAAGTTGTGTATCAAGTGCAAAAGTAAATATTAGTGGTTATTACTATTACGATGGAGGCACCGCCTCTGTTAGTGATATTCATTTATCTGCTCGCGTTACTTATGTACCCGCACTATGGGTTTGTGAAATTACTAATCAGTGGGCTACACCTAATATGTCAAAATTAACTTATACAATCAATTATCGAACATGGGTAAATAATCCTCAAGATTGTTTAATGGGTGGCGGATATTGGTATAATGGTGCTAATTTCCAGATAAGATAGTATAGCTTATTATGCCACTCACTATATCTATTCATTTATCTTTCAATTTTCTTTAAAAAAGCAAATCACTTTAATTTAAAGGAAAAGAGATGAGATTTAAATTGCTTTGATTAATATTAAAATATAAAGATCATTCCTATCATGATCCGGAGGCAACATATGCTAAAGAAGAAAACATTACTTAACATACTGTTACTCGTTTTCATTTTTGTTGTAGTAGCAGTCATGTTGTATCTAACCATGTCCGGCAAGGTAGAGTTGAAAGCCGGTGTTTTAATCATTTTTATCTGCGTATTAGCTACGACTTTAGCGCTATATTTACTCGGTGCTAAAGACAGCTCTTATGGCGGTCGTTTCAAACATAATTATCCAGACGCAAAGAAATAAACCGAGCGCATTAAAGTAACCTATAATTTTGATCAATTCCGCTACACGAAAGCATCCAAAAAAAATGGATGCTTTTTTTTCCATTATAAAAGGTAAAACTTTAAATATTGGTGAGTAAGTGATGCTCAAAAAAGAGGGAAGTAAAACACTATAATCCTTTGTTAATGGCCGTCTTGTTCGATGGATGATCCTAGACTATTGTCGTTGATACAAAAAAAATGGGGCTCTTATAGCCAACCCGATGTTATTACGTATTTGTTATTTTTAGTCTATTGAAGACCCATACCAAGCAATTCCTTCATCTTTCCAACCAGCTATAAGTAAAAAAGCTCTTTCAGACTGTTATGTGCAGTGATAGATGCAAAACTGATATGATATGTTATCGGATATACAACTTCGCATAATTTATATTATGTAACATTTAGATGTGATATTTTTAGAATATATATTGAATACACGCCAAATCCGATGATTTAAGCCAGTTCTATAGATTATATAGATCACAGATCTTAGCTGTGTGCTTGAGTTCTCAATCTTATGACTTCATTGCTTAGTCGATGGTTATTGCTCATCATTGATCTTTTATGAGTCGTTGATTCTCATTTTGTTTTGTTTTCGTGCATAATCCTTAACCAATTAAATCCTATGGGCTTTATGGATGATCATCATAGATATTGAGCGTTTAATAGGATTGACTTGATTTGAACCATCTATCAAGATCGCAATCTGATTCATCTTTATCCTGATCAGTTCGATGTTTATCAATTTACCCATACTTAACCCATTACTCTCTTGATCTGTAAATTGATGATAATTTGCAATCTAGACAAGCAATGATTTCAAGATATCTAAACTTGTGAATTATTCACAAATATATTTAACCTTGTCTATTCTTTTGATCGATTTGAATCGTTGTATATTGTTGAACATCATTTCGAATTAAGTCATAATCCAGTTGTTCAAAATTTCAGTCCAAAATTCATCACATTGAATAATAATTTGAACAATCATATTCCATTTAATTTAACTCCTGAAGATATATGATCTCTATCTTGCATATTCAGCGAGTTAATCTAAGCAGAAAGGACTTTTATGCTTCAATGTAAACATATCGTTAAAGAATATTATGCAGGCGATCAAGTAGTTACTGCAGTTAACGATCTTTCCCTCACCTTTCGGGACAATGAATTTGTATCTATACTCGGTCAATCCGGATGTGGTAAAACAACATTTTTAAACATTATTGGTGGGCTAGACCAATACACAAGTGGTGATTTAATCATCAATGGTAAAAGTACGAAACAATATACGGATAAAGATTGGGATACGTACCGTAACCATCGAGTTGGCTTTATTTTCCAAAGTTACAACTTAATCATGCATCAAACCGTCTTAAGAAACGTTGAATTGGCATTAACGCTTTCTGGGGTTCCAAAATCAGAACGTAAACAGCGTGCGATTGCTGCATTAGAAAAAGTCGGTTTAAAAGATCAAATTTATAAGAAACCAACCCAAATGTCTGGTGGCCAGATGCAGCGTGTTGCGATTGCTCGTGCTTTAGTGAACGATCCGGAAATTGTATTAGCTGATGAACCAACTGGTGCACTTGATTCTGAAACTTCCGTTCAGATTATGAATCTGTTAAAAGAGATCGCAAAAGATCGTCTAGTTGTTATGGTTACCCATAACCCGGAACTAGCCGAACAATATTCAACTCGTATCGTTCGGTTGAAAGATGGTAAGTTAGTTTCAGATTCCCAACCAGTTACCGAAGCAGAAATTGTTGAAAAAGAGAAAATTCTAACTAAACCGAGTATGTCATTTTCGACTGCTCTTTCCCTTTCCTTCAATAACTTAATGACCAAAAAAGCGCGAACATTTTTAACAGCATTTGCAGGCTCTATTGGTATTATCGGGATTGGGTTGATCATGTCGATATCTAATGGGATGCAGACGTATATCGATCGTGTACAAAGCGATACGATGGCTGAATATCCTATCGAATTAAAAGATAACACGATGGATATGTCCGTCATGATGACAACAATGATGGATATGTCTGATGAAGCTGATCCACAAGAAGATTCATCTAAGATCAAAACTTCAAAAATGGTTGAATCGATTTTAAATTCGATTTCAAATACGAAAACCAATAACCTCTCTGAATTCAAAAAGTACCTAGAATCCGATCAAGGAACAAAATTTAAAGAACATTCCGAAGCAATTGAATATTCTTATGGAATGAACATGAGTGTTTATAACGATGCTTCTGATTATGGTTTAATCAAAGTTTCGCCAAATGGGTTAATGCATAAACTTGGCTTATCTCAAATCGGAACTTTGCAATCAACAGTAGGTATGTCTTCGCCAATGAATCAAGAAGTTTGGATTCAAATGCCAGATTCGCAAGTTCTACGAGATAAAAACTATCAATTAATCGATGGTTCTTGGCCACAAAGCGAGGATGAAATCCTTCTAGCAGTCAATTCTAAAAATGAAATTACTGACTTTGCATTATATTCACTTGGTTTGCTCGATCAAGATGCTTTAGTTGAAAACTATAACAAAGTCATCGACGGTAAGACCAATAAATTGGAAAACATTGAATCCAAAGAATATACCAATGATGATTTTCTAGGAATGGAACTTAAAGTTGTTTCTGATAGTGCGCTTTACGCTAAAGAAAACGGTTTGTGGATTGACCGTAGTGAAAACGAAGACTTTGTTCAAGATGTCCTGAATCATAAGGCAAAAACGGTCAAAATTGTTGGAATCGTCAAGCCAGCTGACAAAACGGTTAGCACATCAGCATTAGGTGGAATCTTGTATGATTCTTCCCTACGTAATTGGTGTGGTCAACAAGCGGATGAAGCCGAAATTGTTCAAGAACAAAAAGATAATCCTTCCACTAACGTATTCACCGGAAAACCGTTCTCTTCTGGTGAAAAATTCTCCATGGATTCTTTAACTCCACAGGAAATGATGCAACTTCAATCAATGTCTCAAGAACAAATCTTAGAATATATCACAACCTACAACGACAATGTGAATGCAACTTATGATTCTAATATCACAAAACTAGGAGTCATCGATTTAGACACACCTTCTTCAATCAAACTATATTCTGATTCATTTGATGAAAAGGAAGAACTATCGAATTTGATTACTGAATATAACACAGCACAAGAAGATGCGGGTAAAGAAGAAAACATTATTTCTTATACAGATACAATCGGTACGATGTTATCGGGAGTTCAAAGCGTCATCAATATGATTTCTTATGTATTAATGGGCTTTGTTTCCGTATCCCTAGTTGTCTCTTCTATCATGATTGGAATTATTACTTATATTTCAGTTCTTGAACGCATTAAAGAAATTGGTATTTTACGAGCTATGGGAGCTTCGAAACGTGATATTCGTAATGTATTTAACGCAGAAACGTTTATCATTGGTCTAACTTCCGGTGTCTTAGGTATTTTAATTACCGTTCTATTGAATATCCCAATTTCGATGATCATTCAAAATCTAACCGATGTCGCAAATATTGCGTCATTACCTTGGCAAGGGGGTTTGATTTTAATTGCCATTAACTTGATCTTAACGATCATTGCCGGATTAATTCCAGCTTCGATAGCTTCACGTAAAAACCCGGTAGAAGCTTTACGAAATGAATAATTATTCCCTGTAATACCTTGGCGACTTTATAAAGAAGTCGCCTTTTTTATCGCAAAATTACAGATCGTGACAATACTGAAAGAAACAAAATCTAAATCAACACAAATGCTATACTAATCGCGACAATTAAGGTGGGATTTTATGGATCAGATGGAACTAATCATGTGGATTGCAACGATGATGCCATTTTATATGGCAAGTGTTTTCTTCATCGTTATCCTTGTTTTAAATCGACGCTCATTATGGTCAGGGTTTGGCGCTTTATGTTGGTTATTTGGATCAGGGTTATCCTTGCTGCTTGTGATGTTTCGCTATTCTCAATGGATTATGGAACAAAAAATACTCTATACACTTATGCAGCTTGCTGCTTTAGCAATTTTATTGATCCTTGCGATGTTCCCTCTCTTGTTATTTACATTTTTAATCATTGAAGGAATCCAATTGATTCGCAAAGAGGGATTTTCATTTACAAATTGTCTAACTTTAGGTCTTGCCTTTGGGATTATTTTAAACGTCTTTATATTGTGTTATATAAATCCGACTTCACACCCGATTTTAGGCTTATTTGCCTCTTTAATGACCACAGCAACTTCATTTTTATCGTTCCAACTTGCCATCTTTTTACTTTCTGCAATCGTTAACCTCATCCACTTTGGTAAACGAAAACATTTTGATCAAATAGTTGTTTTAGGCTCTGGGCTATTTGGAGATCAAGTCCCTCCCCTTTTACAAGGTCGGATTCGTAAAGGAATCAAAGTGCAAAAATGTAATCCAAATGCCTTTATGATTCTATCCGGCGGACAAGGGCCAGGAGAAACAGTTCCAGAAGGTCGCGCGATGAAAAAATGGGCTTTACAAAATGGTGCTGATCCCGATCGGACGATTTGCGAAGCTCAATCAAGAAACACAGAAGAAAACTTAGAATTTTCGAGAAAAATATTTCCGAAGCCTAATGGAAAAACGTGCATTGTTTCAACTTACTATCACGTATTCCGTGCTTTATTACTCTCAAAAAAAATGAATATTAACGCATTAGGTTATGGTTCGCGCACGAAGTTGTATTTTACGATCAATGCTTTTTTAAGAGAATATATCGCCTATCTCAATATGACTAAAAAACGCCAATTGATGATTCTTATTATTCTTTGGCTTCCAGCGCTTTTCGTCATTTAATCAATTTATATGCGGCTTTTTAAACACAGAAAGCAATAATAAAAAACAGACCAGTTGATCTTCGTACTGAAGCGACTGGTCTGTTACCATTTTAGAGTGTTTTTTTATCTGCCTATACTAACACTTTATTAAATTTCATCATTGAATTTATGTAATCTCATTCCAACTGCAATGAGAGCTCAAATTCCTGAAATAAGTAATAATACTGAACTGAATAAAAGATTTGTTCTTGTATCTCATCATAATCTCATCCAAAGCGATCAATCGATTTAACATAAAGCTCATCACCTTTTTTCAGCTTCTTTAATAACAGTTGGTATTGTTCTCGATTAAAATCTTTTCCTGATTGTTTATTCATATACATATCCTGTTCCAATATCCCAGCGTTTTGCATTGCTTCAATTTGTCTAGAGACATTTTGATCTTTACTTGAGACACGAATATAGGCATACTGTTTCATTTCAATTCCTCCTAATTATTCAATTTATAGAAGAGATTACATGTTTCAAGCAATCTATAAAATGGTGTATATACCTTAGATTATGAATTCACAAAAATTTATGCTCTTAACCTTAAACACGATAAAACAAATCAATTACCGGTTAATATCCTAATCTTATTAGAATAATTTATCTATTAATTGAATATTTTTATTCAACGAAAAAGTATTATGAAAATGTTTGCCCTATCGAACTAACTTTAAAAAGATTTGTGATTTTCTTTTCACTAACACTGAGTAAAAAGCATCAAGCAAAGGCAATTTAAGCCTTTATCTGAGAAGTCATATTGTTTCTTTTAACTTCTTCTATAGCATCGTTTGTAATAATCTTGAATAGTCTTTTATCAATTTTAAGATTCATTTAAATTATACAAAAGAATTTATACTCTCATTGACACACTCCGAAATCATGATGGTTATCGCTAAAGTATACGATTAATCCCAACAAAACCAGTCAAAGACCACAAAGATTATGTTTAATTTTAAAATAAAAAATAAAATGAATTAAAATACTCTTAACAACAACATTCAATCACATCCTTTACTTCATGAATCAAAAACAAAAGATTCTTTTTTGGTCAATTTTAGAAAGGGGTAAATGCATGATGACTTTCTATAAAGAAAACGAAATAATCGATGACAACAAAGCGTTTTTATTCTCGAATGATTTTAATCTTAGCCTAGATGCAACTATCTTAGGTTTTGGTTATACAAAGTCGAGTCCGCATCAATCTTTTGGCCCTGCCTTACGAAATGCTTATTTCATTTACTTTGTCACAAAAGGAAAAGGAACGGTTGTTAAAGGCGACAAGAAATTTGAACTTGACGCAAAAGAAGGTTTTCTTATCACAGAAAAAGAACGTGTCTATTATTGCGCTGATCCCAATGATCCGTGGGAATATTGGTGGATCGGGTGGCGTGGGGCAAAAATCGAAGAATTTTTAAGACGTACATCATTGTGGAATAATCCTGTATTTCGCTACGATCCAAAAAGTGAATTATTTAAACAAATTCAACTTTTATCTACCATCAAGCCAATTAAGAATAATGATTTACGATTAAATGCCTTAATGTATTCAATCTTTTATCAAATGACAGTTTCCTTTCCGCCTCATAAAGAGCCAAGTATTAGTCCTATTCATTATGTAGATCAAATTTTGGTTTTGATTCATCAAAACTATGATCGAAAAATCACGGTTCATGAAATTGCTTCCGCCCTTGCCCTCGACCGCAGTTATTTACATCGTATTTTCAAAGAAAAAATGGGTGTTAGTATCAAAGATTACTTATTGCAAGTGCGCATGGATAACGCTTGTAAGTTGCTGCGTTTTACTAATCTTTCCATCGGTGATGTCGGTCGGTCCGTTGGTTATGATGATGAACTCTATTTCTCTAGACTCTTTAGAAAAAAGATGAATCAAGCCCCAACTGCTTACCGGCAACAATTTAAGGCTAGTGATTCAAACGCAAAGACCAAATCTTCTAAATTCAAATAGATCTTTTGGCTAATTTCTTTAAAGCAAGAAAAAAAAATCCCTATTCAAAGACTCACGAAAATATGAGTGACAAGAAATAGGGATTTTTATTCACATGTCATAGAGTCATAGTTCTGGTCTATTTATCTTTTTTCCAGAACAAACATAGAATAGATCATCGAATTGGAGGATATTATCGATCTAATTCGTCTTTCTCGTTTTTGACATCTCCCATGTCAAAAGTCACTAAAGGCTCCCTAGTAACTGGATCGATAAACGATAGACGAGTATTCGTTAAACTCGCTAAACGGATCAAATCATCTGCTGAAAATGCATCTCGTGAATACTTTGTATTCAGAGCTTGTGGTCTAGATAAGCCTAAGATCCGAGTGTACTCAATGCTTTTGATTCCTTTTAGTGCAAGCAAGCTTTTGATTTTGTTTGTTTTACTCATTTGGCAATTCCTCCATGGAATGTATGATTTGAGAAATATATCAACTTTATATTTCCGCTAATAAAACCTACCACTCTTATGATTATAAATATGTTGCATCTTCATACTTATTATAAACTCTTTTATCGTGATGATATGGGATAATTCTGAACTTTTTACAGTCTATAACATATTTACATAGTAACGAATAATCCGAATCGTTTTAAATTATATGCTCGAATAATTCTAGATTAGCTAACTTAAAGCATTTTATGCTTACTTTATGTCATCTAGATCTCTGACTGTAGTCATAGGTATGTTGGTCGATTCGTGTCCAGTTTTAGGGGGACAGTTTATATAAAGCTACTGAAAATCTAGTTTTAAAAAATATAAATAAGCCTCTATCGATCATGCATTTCTTATTCTATTTCATATATAAAAAAGCTGAATATCAATCACAAACGTCTGGATGATATTCAGCTTGCTTATTCATTCTGAATTTAATAAGGAACTTTGATGTTTTGTCTATAGCCTAATGCTGGCGAGTTAATCGAAATGGTAATTCCATTTTTTTGTTTTGCGGAAAAATCTGGAATAACATCTTCTGCTTCAAACAAAACATTAACAGATAGTTCTTGTTGAGCATCCAAATAGAAGAGCTGATAGCCATACGTTTCTGCTTTAAATGACTCTGTTTTAGCTTCCATATCGTTTTGTGAGAAGTTTTGTTTTGAGATTTCTTCTTGGCTCATTGTTTTGAGTTTATCGGCATCGGTCAACGATGAGATTTTTAATCCATCAATCGTACATACCGGAGATAAAAATGGAACAACCAAGAATTTGTCCGATTTGTTTTTATAATTGATCTTTAAACCTTCGACAGAAGATTTACCATTTGCGTAATGATAACTTAAATTCGAAGCATCGACTTCAAATTCATAAAATTCATCACTATAAACAATAAATTTGGATTCACTTGAATTTTTGACGTTTTCATCTTTAATGTTTCTGATTTTTACAGAATCAAACGGAATGAATTCATCTTGCCCTTCAACATACAAACCAATATTGCGATCACTTGTTTTCGGAACGCCAATATATCCATAAATATATGTAGACATTCCCGAAATGACATCGTTAGAGATGATCGTTTTAAACTGATCAATTGGATTAATTGATTTATATTCTGATCCCGATTTTGCCATTAATTTATACGATAAATTGGACATATGGTACACTTTATCAGAATTATTTTCCACGCTTGCTAAGAAGTAATAGTAAGCTGTATTCACATTTTCGTTTTCTACAGCCAATACATCGACTAATTTAAAATCGACATCTTCCGCAACTGGAATCGATGTTTTTTTGGGAGAGCATCCCACCAGAGAAAAAGCCATTGCTAGAGAGACAAAAAAGCTGATTAGTTTTTTCATATTTATCACCTTTTCTTATTTTAAAAGAAAACTCATGCTCGCTCAACCTTTGCACAATGAAACCAACTGAAGATAAAGTTAGTTTTATGCTTGGTTCACGTTAATTTTGCGCTCTCTTGCATTGCTTTCTATTTTTTTCAACTTCTATCTCACGAATATTTTTCATTTTGATATAATAACGGCATGCCAAACAATACTAAACATCATGACATGCTTACTCAATACAAAGTTCCCCGTTGGAGTGATTTTCCTGCGATTGATTTATATATGGATCAAGTTGTCGAGTTATTAAATTTCTGGCTCGATGATTTGTATTTTGATTCAAAAAAACCATGTATTACACCGAGCATGATTAACAATTACGTTAAAAGTTCAATCGTTAAACCACCGGTCAAAAAACGTTATACAAACTATCACTTAGCTTTTCTCTACGTTGTAATGGTTTTAAAACAATGTTTTATGTTACAAGATATCTCGGATATGATTGGAATCTATTATTCAATGGACCATACTTTACATACCGAAGCGCATTTTAATAAATTTGCAGAAATCTTTGAACAAATGTTACACCAGCAAATGACAACGGGAAAGATTGAAGATATTCAATTCGATCCGCCGAACTGGCAAACTGATTTAATGATCAATGTCCTTAAAACAGTTTGTTGCCGTTTATGTAGCATGAGTATTCTTGCTGATTCTCGCGAAGATAAACGAACAATGGAAGAGAATTTATAACGCTTTTTCGTCTATCTTGTATTTGCTAATGTGTCTTTCCATTTCTCTCTTTAAATCCATTGTAATCTACAAATTCAAAAAAACGGCTAGTCGCTGATCGGCTAGCCGTTTCATTTTAAATTTTGTGGATTATAGAGATGCTCCAAAATCAGAAACTAGAATTTGTCCGGTAATTGCTTTTGATTCATCAGAAGCTAAAAATAACGCGATGTTTGCGATGTCTTCAGCAGTAGATATTGGAGCTTTTAAATCTAAATGTGTTGCCATGGCATGCATCATATCGTTATCCAATTCAGCTGGATCCATATTTGTAGTCATTGGTGTCGCAATTGTTCCTGGGCATACGGCATTGGCGCGAATACCAGTTCCTGCATAACGAAATGCAGTATGTTTAGTCAAACCAATGATACCCGCTTTAGATGATGCATATGCAGCTGGTCCACATCCTTTTTCTCCTGCGACAGAAGCAATGTTGACGATAGATGCTGCATCATTATCTTTCATTTCTTTGATTGCTGCACGAGTTACATACATTGTACCTTTTAAGTTTGTATCGATAATACGATCAATATCTTCATCTGTTGCAGATTCGATAGGTTTCATACCTGATTCAAGAGTTCCAGCATTGTTGACTAAAATGTCAATTTGGCCAAAGTGACGGATCGCTTCTTCGATTAAATGATTGGCATCATCGACATTCGCGATATCACATGGAACGACGAGGACTTCCCCACCGGCATCTTCGATTTCTTTTGCAACTTGTTCTAATTTTTCTTTTCTTCTTGCAGAGATGACAACTTTTGCCCCTTCATCCGCAAACAGTTTGGCTGTTTCGGCTCCAACACCGGAGTTCCCACCGGTAATCACAGCAGTTTTGTCAGCTAAACGATTCATATATTCTTTAAATTCCTTTCGTAGCAGATATTGTTCTGCCCTTATTCTCTAAATATAAGCAGTTTTTTTATTTTTACAAGCCAAAGGTCCTGATCCCTATGTTTACGATGTAATAGATAATATAATGAACGGATCTGAATGTGGACTATATCTAAACTTAAAGTACTTTACCTTTAAGCGAAATGAGACTCATCATTCGTGTATGAAATCAATCGTTACTGCGTATAAGCATATTCATTAATCCAATATTGATTGGGATTCACGATAAGTTGATCTGTGGAACTGATTGACTATTCGGGTTGATCATTTAGTTGATAGCGATCCAAAATTGCTTTTCGTGCAGGCGCTTGCCAAGGGTTATCCATTGGTGCAAGGTCTTGTAGCGTAAATTCTGGATGTCTTTTTTGTAGTGCTTTTACTAAAACAAAATCGGCAAGTTCGCCATTTTTAGGTAAAAGTGGACCATGTAAATAAGTCCCTAAAATATGACCATCATAATAGCCTTCCATTCCGGCATCAAACGCATTTCCATTTCCTTGAATTACACGACCTAATGGATGTTCGACGTTCATCGTTTGTCCACCATGGTTTTCAAATCCGACTAAGCGCAGATGGATCCCATCTAAATTTGCATCGCAGACCACGTTGCCAATGCAACGACTTTTATCTTTTCCAGTTAACGAATAATAACTGCCTACTTGAACCCCTTTAATTTTTTGGTGATCTACAGTTTCGTAATATTGACCAAACAATTGGTAGCCACCACAAATTAAAAAGAAAAAAGTATTTTGAGCAATTGCTTGATGAATATTGTCTTTGCGCTTTAATAAATCTGGAATGAGTGCAACTTGCTCTTTATCCGCACCGCCACCCATAAAGCAAAGATCGTATTGACATAAATCAGCTTCTTGACCAATACCAATCGTATCGACTTCGAAATCAATTCCACGAGCTTGAGCACGTTTCGATAGAGTCATGATATTCCCTTTGTCACCATATAAATCCATGATGTCGTGGTACATCCAAGCACATTTTATTTTCATAGACCCATCTCCTTCGTGATTGCTTTTCGAGCAACAAGTAAAGCAGTATAGGTAGCAATCACATAAACGTGTTCACTACTTGCTAGAGCTTTCGATACTGCTTGATCAATATCGTCTTCGATACTTAAGTCGTTTTGATAATCACCATAGAATAAGCGTAAAGCCATATCGCCCGCTCTTCTTCCTGTGCAAATAATTTGTTTCGTTTGATCGTCCATCAGTTTTTCAAAATGCGTATCATAGATCCAAGAAACATCGGTTCCATCTTGTTCTTTGTCGTTTAAGACAATAACAATCGCTTTTTCATTTTGATCTTGTTCAATCACCTTTAAAACTTCATTTGCACCAGTTGGGTTTTTGATCAAGTTCAAAATGACTTCTTGATTTCCTTTTGTAAAATGTTCATTTCGTCCTGCTGGTTTAGGCGCATCTTTGAGCATGGCATCAAAGGCAGTAGCAGGAACATTAAAATGCTTCATCACAGCGGCAACGGCTGCATAGTTATACATTGAATACATTCCTTCATAAGGTCCTTGATATTGATGTTGATCAATGACAAATGTTTGGTTCGTTAAATTGATATCACTTAACGCAACATCGTATTCTGGAGTTTTAAAATCACAATTTGGACAAGAATAATGACCAATATGTGAATATTGGTAATAATCGTAATGTAAACGTGATGCGCAAATAGGACAGAATTTTCCTTCAGCTGCTTCAAGGCCATTTAAAACTGAATATTGATTTTGTCCAATCCCAAAATAAACAGCATTTGCTTTAGGCGCTTTTAAAGCAAGGCGTACTGTATTCGGATCATCTCCATTCAATACTAAAGTGCCTTGATAATTAGGTAAGACGCTTTCGATGGAGTTAATTAGCTGTTCCATCTCTTTTGCGCGATCTAATTGATCGCGAAAGAAGTTTGTAACGACAAGTGCGCTAACAGGGATATAAGGTAAGACATGGCGAATATTTAATTCATCTACTTCTAATACACAGACATCCGCATCGACTGTTCCATTTATTTTTGTATGCGTTAAGATAGCGGTCGTAATTCCTGCTTTCATATTGTCGCCTTTACGGTTCGAAATGACGCGTTTTCCCGCTTTTTCAAACATACTAGAAATCATATTCGCGGTACTTGTTTTTCCATTTGTTCCAGTAACAAGAATAACAGGTCCATTAAATTTAAGCTTAGAGAGTGAGTCTGGATCGAGCTTCAAAGCGATTGTCCCGGGCATTGAGCCACCGCGACCCACCATAGACAGCAAGCACAACGAAGTTCTTGCAGCGAGTACAGATAATTTTGACATAATATTTCCTCTGCCTTTTCGGCTGTTTTTTTATTTCATAATGTTCTTTTTAAAATTACAGAGTTATTATAATTCGATTTATTGGTGAAAACAAAAAATGCAACTTTGAATCTTAAACGAAACAATTGGATTCTCTATGATAGATTCCGAGTGCCTCAATATTGTACCGCATTTGTAAAATGCAATAAAAAAAGACATGAAACTTATTGAACAAGTGTTATTCGATCACCTGTTTTTTATCTTCATGTCTCCTTATTTTTTATTTAACAGATTCGATTCGTTCAACGCCATCTAAAATTGCAGGAGCTGTTTCTTGAATTTGACCATTGTAGAAGATTTCGACTTGGTCTCCAACTTGAATATCTGCCGGCATTTCAATATTGACATAGGAAACTGAGAATACATCTGAACTATTCAATTCCTCAGATCCTTCGATGGGTTCAACCAATAAATTTGTTTCTTGGATTTCTGTAATCGTCGCAATGACGGAAGCAGTTGAATCAATGCTTGTTTGTTGAGCAGGTTTTGTGGAACATGCCGCAAATAAAAGTGAGCTCATCGCTAAACAAACAAGTCCTTGGCTAGCGTGTCGTCTTTGATTTTTCATCTTAATCTCCTTTCATAATATGCATCTTTATTGTAGAAAATACTTCATTTCGAATACAGGTACACTGTTGAAAGGTTTTGTAAGATTGGTTTAATCATCAAGTAAGTTCATGGCATTTTCTAGAATTTTAGAACTATTTAAGGCACCATAATCTTTCATTTCCATCACATAAACAGGAAGTTCTGGCTTTAATGAATGAATAATGCTTTCTTCGTGTCTAACTTGTGGACTCAAAATTAATAAGTCTACTTGATCTAAATGGCGTTTTGCCTCGCCAACATCTTTTGCATCAATATCGCATGTAACCCCTTTGTTTTGGGCAACAACCCGCATATCTCGAACTAGCATACTGGTCGAAATTCCCGCGTTACAAGCAATTAAAATTTTTTTCATCCAAATCCCTCCTTCGTTAATCGATAGATCAAAATCACAGCAGTTGTTTAGACTTGAGCTTAACGATTTTTTATTTATGTGGATGATTGACTATATTCATTGTACATATTTAAAAGTCTTTTCAACTCTCTTATTAGAACTTTCATGTATTTGCTTATGTGTGATAAAGAAGCAATAGAAGTGCAAAAAATTTTGCCGTTCCTATCCGACACTTGGCCATTGTGTCGGATAGGTCGGGCGGTTATTCGGGCAAGTCAATCTTGCCGACAAAGCTGTAATAAATCTCAATGTCCTGCCTGCGGGTGCCGTTCTCATCATAGCTGCACTCATGCACCACAATTTTCTCGATCATTTCCCGCAAGAGAGTGGGGGTCAGTTCTTCAAAGGCAAGGTGCTTGCGGACAATGCCCATAAATTTCTCGGCGTTGACGGTAGCTGCCTGTGACTTGTCCAGTTCGGCTTGCAGGGCGGCGGCTCTCTTTTTCAGCTCCGCTTGCTCGGCTTCGTAGTCAGCCGACAGTTCCATGAAACGCTCATCGCTGATTTTGCCGTTTACATTGTCCTCATACAGCCGCTTGATAATGCGGCTGATTTCAGAAATGCGTTCCTGCGCCTGTTCAAGCTGCTTGATGGCTGCGGCGGTCTTTCGCTTGCCGCCGATCTCGTTCTGCTGGACAAGTAGTTTCACAAACCGGCTCTCATGCTTGGCTGCG
>Stewie_p2__coassemble_1288_pt1 | contig 27579 bp, 23 predicted proteins | sample Stewie_p2__metabat2_low_PE_036 | metagenome-assembled genome bin Stewie_p2 | reverse complement strand
TAAGTGGATCAGATTTCAATTACGCAAATGGACCAATTTTCAATTGACAAAAACAGTAAGTAAATCGAGTTGCACGCAACGATCGAGAAAAAAATGTAAAAATAACAGTTGAATGGTTGCGCAACTGTTCGAAAGATGTATAATCAAGATGTAAACAGTTGAACGAGCATTCAACTATAAAAGGAGAACCAAGATGAAAAAGACATATGAAATTGAAGTAGATTGCCCAGTTTGCGCAGGCAAATTAGAAAAATGCGCATTAGCAACAGAAGGAGTAGAAAGCTGCTCAGTTAACGTGATGACTCAAAAATTAGTCATTGAAGCAGAAGCAGACGCTCAAGACAAAATTATTCATGAAATTGCTGAAAAAATGAAAAAAATTGATGACGACATTGTTATTCATATTTAATGGATCGGCAAACTATGACAAAAAAACAAAAGAAAAACCTGAAACGAATTTTAATTAGTGCCGCTTGTTATTTTGGCGTGACGATCTCTAGTTTGTGGATCACTTATCCACCACTTGTCCTCGCCGGTCTTTATTTGTTGATTTATCTGTATATTGCAAGTGATGTTTTGAAACGAACAGTCATGAATATTCGAAATAAAGACTTCATGGATGAAAACTTCTTGATGGCAGTCGCTTCGATTGGAGCGTTTTGTTTACAAGAATATTCAGAAGCAGTTGCGGTTATGTTGTTCTATCAGGTTGGAGAATGGTTCCAATCTTATGCATTAGATCGTTCAAGAAAGAACATTGCAGCCTTAATGGATATTCGTCCAGAATATGCCAATTTAGAAAAAGAAGGATCAATTGAAGAAGTTGATCCTGAAGAAGTCAAAACAGGCGACATTATTGTCATCAAACCAGGTGAACGAGTTCCGCTAGATGGTGTGATTTTAAGTGGAACAAGCTCCATGGATACGTCGGCTTTAACCGGAGAAAGTGTACCTCGTTCAGTGCGTCCAGGACAAGAAGTGATTTCAGGATGTATTAACGAAACAGGTGTGCTTCGTGTTGAAGTAAGTCGTCCATATGAAAATTCGACAGTTGCCAGAATTTTAGAGATGGTTGAAAATGCAACGGATAAAAAGAGTCGTTCGGAACAATTCATCACAAAATTTGCGGCTGTCTATACACCAATCGTCGTTTATTCAGCAATTGCCTTAGCGATTGTTCCATCCCTATTTGATGGACAATGGTCAACTTGGATTTATCGAGCGCTGGAATTCCTTGTTATTTCCTGCCCATGCGCTCTCGTCATTTCTGTACCATTAGCATTCTTTGGAGGAATCGGTGGTGCTTCTAAATGCGGTGTACTCGTTAAAGGAAGTACTTATTTACAAGATTTATCAGAAGTTAAAACAATGGTGTTCGATAAAACGGGAACACTGACGCATGGAACATTTGAAGTGAGCAAAATCACAGCGTTGAACATGAGCGAAGAAGCGTTATTAACACTTGTTGCCAAAGCAGAATCATATTCAACACACCCAATCGCATCGAGTATTTTGCGAAAAGCACAACTTGCAGATCCGAAAGCTGGAGTTCAAGATGTGCAAGAAATTGCTGGAAAAGGTTTGATTGCCCAAGTCGATGGCCAAAGTGTTGCGGCAGGAAACCAAAAACTTATGGTTTCTCTTGGCATTGATGAAGCAAATCTTATACAAGGAACGGGACTGGGAACAATGGTCCACGTGGCTATTGATGGTCAATATGCAGGTATGATTGAAGTGGCTGACCAGCCAAAAGCTGAAGCTAAAGAAGTTTTCGCTAACCTGAGAAAAGAAGGCGTCAACAAGTTTGTGATGTTGACTGGTGATAGTCAGAGCGTTGCTCAAGCGGTCGCTAAACAAGCGGGAATTGATGAAGTACATGCACAACTTTTACCTGAACAAAAAGTTGAATGTCTCGAACAAATTTTAGATAGCGAGCATCAAGGGGCAGTCGTTTATGTCGGCGATGGGATTAATGATGCACCAGTATTAACAAGAGCTGATGTTGGTATCGCAATGGGCGGTTTAGGAAGCGATGCGGCAATTGAAGCGGCTGATATCGTCTTGATGGAAGATAAACTTTCAGCCCTTGTGACTGCAATGAAAATTTCGCAAAAGACGCTTCATATCGCCAAAGAAAATATCGTCTTTGCCCTTGTGATTAAAGTCGGTATGTTAATTTTAGGCGCCTTTGGTTTTGTGAATATGTGGGGAGCAGTCTTTGCGGATGTTGGTGTCTCTGTTCTCTGTATTCTCAATGCAATTCGCGTTTTAAATGTATCCAAATTTAAAACAGAAACACATTAATCATGCACATGAATAAAATTAAAGAGGATCTTCGTCATGGATGAAGATCCTTTTTTTGGGAGTAGGAAAGTCGAAATGCAGAAAAAAAGATCTTTACTTGAGGCAAAGATCTTTTTGCAATATGAATTAGCGATCCCTACGATTGAATCGATTGTTTTTCTGGGGATGTTTTCCTTTGCGATTATGCGGTTTTCGCTCTGGAACGGGAGCGGAAGGGTCGATCATCGTTAAGGAAATACGTTTGCGAGCAACATCGGTATCCACGACATACACGGTCACGATTTGTCCGGTATGAACGACTTCATTTGGATCGCTGACAAAATGATTACATAAACGTGAGATGTGGACTAAGCCATCTTCATGTAATCCAATATCGACAAAGGCACCAAAACTAGTGACATTGCGAATTGTTCCTTGTAATTCCATTCCTTCAGTTAAGTCTTCAATTTTCAAGATGCCTTTTTTCAAAATAGGTGCATCCATTTTGTCACGAGGGTCAAGTCCTGGAGAACGAAGTTCTTGAATAATATCGGTGATTGTATATAGATCACTCTCTAAAGTTTTTGCCAATGCTTTGGCATCAAGTTTGGCAAGTGCATCTTTAAAACTTTGGGTATGAAGATCACTTAATGATAAATGCGCTTCTTGTAATAAGCGATTGGTCAATTCATAGCTTTCCGGGTGAATGCCGGTGTTATCGAGTGGGTTTTCACCATTGAGAATGCGTAAGAACCCAATACTTTGTTGGTAAGTTTGAGCAGATAATAATTTTTCCAGTTGCAAACGATTGGTGAAAGGATGAGTGTCTCGCGCTTTAACAATTTTGTTGATCTGGGGCTTTTTCAAACCAGAAACGTGGCGCAATAACGATGGTGATGCAGTGTTGATATTTACACCTACTTGGTTAACGGCTTTGTCCGTCGCAAAATCGAGCGTTTCTCGGAGTTGTTTCTGTGGTACGTCGTGCTGATATTCTCCAATCCCTAAAGATTGAGGATCAATTTTAACGAGTTCAGAGAGTGGATCTTGTACCCGTCGGCCAATCGAGATAGCAGAACGTTTTTCAACGGGTAAGTCAGGAAATTCTTCTTTAGCTAGTTCACTAGCAGAATAAACCGAAGCGCCTGCTTCCGATCCAATTAAATAAGAAATGTCAGGATAGTCTTCAAGTAAGTTAGCGATCAAATCTTCTGACTCACGACTTGCAGTACCATTGCCGATGACGACAATTGTTGGATGGTATTGGCGAATCCATTGTTTTGTAACTTTAACGGCTTCTAGATAGTCGCGCGATTCTTGATTGACTTCATCATTTTTCCCCATAAAACGGAAAGGGAAAACAACAGTTGTATCTAAAACAGCACCATTTGCGGATAACATCGCAAGTTTACAACCATTAACATAACCAGGGTCCCAAGATAATAACACTTGGCCTTTTAAAGGACGGGCCATTAACAAGTGGGATAAGTTTGCCGCAAATCCTTTAATGGCATGTTCATGCGCTTTTTCCCGTAATTCGGAACGGATTTCGCGTTTGATGCTAGGAAGCATTAAACGCACTAAAGCATCACGAATGACTGCTTCTAAATAAGCACGAGATGGGGAAGAGGGTTTTAATAGTTTCTTTTGGAGCAACGCTTGTAAAGTGTCGACATCACTCGTAATGGACACGGTTAAGATTTTTTCTTTTTCCGCCCGATCAAGAGCTAAAACTCTATGGCTCGGTAAGCGAGTCAGCGTGTTGGAAAATTCATAATAGTTTTGATAAATGCCTTGTGGATCTTGGGCATCTTTCTTTTTCATACTTGTGATCGATTCGTTTTTCTCGATATACTCGCGAACCATTTTTCTTAAATCCGCCCGATCGCTAATTTTTTCAGCCAAAATGTAGCCGGCTTGTTCAAGCGATGGGGCATCTGCTAACTGAGCAGGATCGTATTTTTGTTCCCAAATTTGATCAGCAAGTGGACCAAAACCTTTAGCGATTGCTTCTGTCGCTTTTGTTTTTCGTTTTTCTTTATAAGGTCGATACACTTCTTCTAGATTGGCAAGAGTTTGTGATTCATCGATCGCTTGCTTGAGTTCATGAGTGAGAAGTTTTTTCTCTTCTAAAATTTGCAAGATTGATGCTTTACGATCTTGCAAAGCGTTTTGATATTTCCATGTTTGTTCAATGGAACGAAGTTGATCTTCATCTAAGTTGCCGGTTTGTTCTTTGCGATAACGGGCAATAAATGGAATGGTGGCCCCTTCTTCAAACATGTCCAAAACAATTTGGATTTGGCTTGTTTTTAAAGAAAGTGATTGGGCAATATTTTCAATAATAGTCATAAAACCAGTCTAATCATCTTGAATGACTAAATCAAATCTGGAAAACGAATCAAACGCTAAACAAAGAATTTGAATTCAAAAATGAAATGTCGAAAATTAGATCAAAGAACAAAAATTGTTCGTTTTTTAGAGGCTCAATTTTGACAAGCTAGAATTGTGTTGACTATAATTGGATCAAAGATGTTGAAAAGGACATGGCGTTTCGAATTTGGATTCAGAAAGAAGGGCGGGTGATGCGAGCCCTTTGAAAAATCTAAACGTTACTCCCTTGGAATCGCCCCTGAAAAGGTGTGCCGTATTGCTGCGTTAAAGCATTCAAAGAGCAAGAAATCGAGGCCTATATATTTATAGAGAAGAGATTTCTTGAAATAAGGTGGTACCGCGCACGACAGGCGTCCTTAGGGATTCTGTCGTTTTTTTGTGTTTTCAACACAAATATCAATAATCAAATCAGAAAGGATGAGGACAATGGAACTCGTTAATATTTTAGAAGATGAACACTTATCGATGCTGAACCATTCAGCAGCTCACTTAATGGCGCAAGCTGTAAAACATTTATACCCACAAGCTAAATTCTGGGTTGGACCTGTTATTGCGGATGGGTTCTACTACGATATGGATCTTGGCGATGTTAATTTAACTGATGAAGACTTAGTGAAGATTGAAAAAGAAATGAAAAAACTTGCTAAAGATGGCAAGAGAATTGTTCGCCGCGAAGTATCTAAAGAAGAAGCGCGTGAAATGTTCCAAGACGATCCATATAAAGAAGATTTAATCGAAGGATTAGAAGATGGATCCATTACTGTATATTCTCAAGGTGATTTCACTGACTTATGTCGTGGACCACACGTAGAATCTGTAAAACAACTGAAAAACGTTAAATTACTGAAACATTCTGGTGCTTACTGGAAAGGTGATAAAAACAACAAAGTTTTACAACGTGTATATGGAATCGCCTTTGATACAAAAGAAGATTTAGATGGCTATTTAGAAGCATTAGAAGAAGCAAAAAAACGTGACCACAAAAAATTGGGTCGTGAAATGAACTTGTTCACAATTTCTGAATATGCTCCAGGTATGCCAATTTTCTTACCAGATGGCATGATTTTAAGAAATCTTTTAGAAGACTTCTGGTATGACGTTCATGCTAAAGCAAACTACAAGTTCATCAAGACACCAATTATCATGTCTAGAGAACTTTGGGAACGTTCTGGACACTGGGATCATTACCAGAACAACATGTATACAACAAAAGTAGATGATCGTGACTTTGCGATTAAACCAATGAACTGCCCTGGTGCATTACTCGTATATAACAACGATCTGCATTCTTATAAAGACTTACCATTACGTGTTGGTGAACTTGGACAAGTACACCGTCACGAAGCGTCTGGTGCTTTAAATGGATTATTCCGTGTTCGTACATTTACACAAGACGATGCGCATATTTTCGTCACTCCAGATCAAATCGAATCTGAAGTAAAAGGCGTATTAACTTTAATCGATAAAATCTACAGCGTATTTGGTTTACCTTATACGATCGAATTATCTACTCGTCCAGAAAAAGACTACATCGGAACAGAAGAAATCTGGGATCGTTCCGAAAAAGCGCTTGCTGATGCATGCCATGCAGCAGGTAAAGACTATGTCGTAAACCCAGGAGATGGGGCATTCTACGGACCAAAATTAGATATTCATATCAAAGACTCTTTAGGACGTGATTGGCAATGTGGAACGATCCAGTTGGATATGAACTTACCAGAACGTTTCAATTGCACTTATGTTGACCAAGACGGATCAAAGAAAACTCCATTAATGTTACACCGTGTTGTTTATGGTTCGATCGAACGTTTCATCGGTATCTTGATTGAACACTTTGCAGGTCACTTCCCATTATGGTTAGCGCCAAGACAATTCGTTGTCATTCCAGTTCACCAAGAAAAACACTATGAATATGCGAAAAAAGTTGCAGATCAATTAGAAGCACTCGGTATGCGTGTAACGCTCGATGATCGCAATGAAAAACTTGGCTATCGTGTTCGCGAAGCACAGATCAATAAAATCCCATATCAAATCGTTGTCGGGGATCGCGATATTGAAAACAATACAGTTACAATTCGTAAATCTGGCAGCAAAGATGCCCAAACATTAGATTTAAATGTGGCATTAGACAAATTCAAACAAGAGGTTGAAGACAAATGTCTATTCGTCATGGATTAAAATGGGGAGCAAGCCTCCTTGTTGCCCTGACTTTAGCAGCTTGTTCTACAGCCCAAACAACATCGAGTACCCAAGCTTTAAGTGAAGTAAGTAGTGAACCAATCAAAGTGTTAGCACCAGCAGGTGCACCTGCACTCGCAACACTAGGATTAGGAGATCTAGCCGAAGTGGAATATGTAGAGGGTCAAGATCTATTAGTTAGCGAACTGTCGAAAGCCGATAGCGAATATGATTTGATCGTCGCTCCAATTAACTTAGGCGTAAAAACTTGGAAAGAATCACAAGCTTATCAATTAGATTCCGTTTTAACTTGGGGAAATTTATATATTGTTTCACAGGATGAAAATTGGAATGAAGCCGGAAAAACAATTGCGGTATTTGGAGAAAAAGCAGTTCCGGGAATGGTTTTTAATTCCTTATATCCAGACATGCAAGCCACAATTGAATACTATCCTTCGGTTGTGGAAGCTTCCGCAGCATTACTCTCTCAAAAAGCAGATAGTGCTCTTTTAGCTCAGCCAGCTGCAGCAGGTGCAGTTGCAAAAGCTAAAGAAAACGGCACAGAATTATCTTTAGTTGCTGACTTGCAAGCACTTTGGAGCGAGTCTTTCGAAAGTGAACACAAAGGATACCCGCAAGCGGCACTCTTTGTGAAAAAAGATCAAGCAGCAAAGTATCAAGATGAATTAGATGCTATGCATACATATCTTGAAAGTGCGACACCAGAAACGATTGAAGCGGATGTTGAAGCAAAAGTGGACCAATTAGGGGTTCCTAATGCAAAAATTACAGCGGCAACATGGCAACAACAAAACTTGCATATGGTTAAAGCTAGCGAAGTTGAAACAGAAATTGCTGACTTCTTAAGCTTATTTGGCATTGAAATTCCAGAAGGAATGATCGTTCAATAAACAAGGCGTTGAATCAATGATTACGAAAAATGAACTATCTGAATTGTCCGGATAGTTCATTTTTTTAACTTTAAGGAAAGATTTGCATCCTAAATTTACTTATTTGTCATCAGAAAAATAAATGATGCATTTCCTTATATATATAACAAGGTAAGAACATCACAAAAGAACAGGGAAAAACAAGCTTGTTCAACACGTGAAAACAGAGGGAAAATGGCTATTGTTTTCGCATAAGAATTTCGATTTTGGACACATTGCGATAAGATCACAAGTGATCATTCAAAACAAATCGATGAAGAGAAGTAAATATAGACATAAAAAATACACTTCATTGCGATTAAGGATAGAAAAGGACAAACATATGAAAACAGTTTGGATTGCGACGGGAAACCCGCATAAAACAGAAGAGTTTGCGAAGATGCTTGGTGAAAATGTTCAAATCAAAACCCTCAAAGATTTGGACCAAGAACCCATCATCGTTGAAGATGGAACAACATTTGAAGAAAATGCACTGATCAAAGCGAGAGCTTTGCATCAAATCGTGCATGAAGCGGTCATGGCAGACGATTCAGGATTAGAAGTAGACGCTTTAGATAAAGCACCAGGAATTTACTCCGCACGTTTTATGGGCGAAGATACAAGCTATACGATTAAAAACCAAGCAATTCTTGATGCGATCAAGGATAAAACAGGAGATGAGCGTAGCGCACGTTTCGCTTGTGCAATCGCCTGGATTGAAGCAGATGGTACAGAACACGTCTATCGTGCCAATATGGAAGGTTTTATCCACGATAAAATTGAAGGGGAGAATGGATTTGGTTATGATCCAATTTTCTATTTTCCACCATTTAAAACGACAAGTGCTAATGTGCCTGCCGAAATGAAAAATGCTTATTCACATCGTGGACAAGCATTAGAAATGTTAAAGAAAGATTGGGATTTACAACAATGAACCACGTTGTCTTATATGAACCAGAAATTCCAGGCAATACTGGAAATATTATCCGCACATGCATGGCGACCGGATCGACATTACATTTAATTGAACCACTCGGCTTTCGCGTAGATGATAAATCATTAAAACGGGCGGGAATGGACTATGTTCGATCAACCGATATTCACACATACAAAAACTGGGAAGATTTCTTAGCGAAAAATCCGAATGCAACAAAAGATACGATGTATTTTTTAACACGTTATGGACACCGTGCTCCAGCAGAATTTGATTATTCAGATGTATCTCATGACTATTTCTTTGTCTTAGGAAAAGAAAGTACTGGGATTAAAAAAGAAATTTTAATTGAGCACTTAGAACATTGCATGCGCCTTCCAATGAAAGAAGATGCACGTTCTTTAAACCTTTCCAATTGTGCAGCAATCATGGTGTATGAGGCATTACGCCAACAAAACTATCCAGGATTAAGTCATGACGAGTATTTAAAAGGCCCTGAATACCTCGAACAAATTCGACAAGAACTGCAAGACAAGATCGCTTTAGAAGCGGCAAAACAAGACTAAAACAAAATGAAGAAACGAAAAGCGATAGAAAAAGAAGAACTCTATCGCTTTTCTTATAGAAGCAAAGATCAAGTCTTGAAAAGTATCGCACTTAAAAAAAGTATGTTTTTCGCATAAAATCTCAAAATTCCTTTAAAATCACATAAAATACAGAATACACCGATAAATAAAGTAAAAATGCGAATTATTAAGAAATTCTTAAGGGTTTTGGGATCTTACAATTTTTGCATATGGGTAGACTATTGTTTGAAAGTCTGTAAAATGGCAACGTTGAGTTTATTTTTAGACAAACTCAGCTTAGTTCAAAGGGAACCTAATCTTAAAATGATGGTAATTATTGTTTTAAGATTAGATTCTAGATCTCATCGCAAATTTCTTTATCTTAGAAGGTTATTTTTATCATAAAATAAGTTGATAAAAATGATGTAAATCGAATTGATTTATAAAGAATTCATGGCGAGAAAAAACGGAAAAAACACCTTATCTCACATAAATTCCCAAAAAGATTTGATTTACACTTTAAATAAAGGACTTGAACGAATAGCGATACTTAGAAATTCTTAAGAAATTCGAAAGATTTTTATTGGGAATTTTGCGCGAAATACACTCTTGTGGTAATTTATCAGTGTTCGATAAAGAGAGGAGAATGAAATGAATTTTGTAGAAAAACACAGTAAACTCCTAGCGATTACGTTATGTTTATGCGCTGCTGGTCCGGTAATTTCTACCGTTCATGCATATGAAGTTCAACCAGGTTGGCATACTGAAGGTGAAGTTAGCTACTACGTTTTAGATAATCACCAAAAAGCTAAAGGCCTGACTCAAATCGACGGGCAGACATACTACTTTAATCAAAATGGTGATATGCAGTATGGCTGGCAAAATGTAGACAATAAAACTTATTATTTTGATAATGGCGGTCAAGCAGTAACTGGAAAATCCGAAATTCAAGGAACCACTTATAACTTCCAGGACACAGGTTGTCTTGATTCTGGATGGAATGAAGATGGAACATACCATAATGAAAAAGGGTTCAAAGTTGCAAATGCTTGGATTAATGAAGAAGGTAATAAATACTACTTCGACGAAAATGGAAATCCAGTGAAATCCACTTGGAGGGATATCGATGGTTCACGTTATTTCTTTGATGAAAACGGACGTACAGTGATCGGTAACTTTGAAGTTGAAGGAACAACTTACTACACTGACGACCAAGGCATGGTTAAACAAGGTTGGCAGATGGAAAATGGAGCTAAAACTTATTACAATGCGGATGGCTCCTTAAACACTGAACCATTAAAAGAAATTGAAGGACAAACATATGCCTTCAATGAAGACGGAACATTAATGACAAATGCCCAGTTCGATGGCATGATCGTTGATGAATCTGGCTTGGTTTCAGAAGCACCTGCACCAGAACCAGCACCAGCGCCTGCAGCAGAATCTGCTCCAACACCAGAACCAGCACCTGCTCCTGTAGTTGAACAACCAGTTGCAGAAGAACCAGTATATGAAGAACCAATCGTAGAAGAACCGGTATATGAAGAACCAGTGGTTCAAGAAGAAATCTTCGATCAACCAGTAGTTGATGAACCAGTCGTAGATCAACCAGTTGTCGATCAACCAATCGTTGATGAACCTGTAGTTGATCAACCAGTGGTAGATCAACCAGTAGTTGATCAGCCAGTAGTAGAAGAACCTGTTGTGAATACTGACAAAGCTTCTGCTATCTATGCAGCAGCTGTTGCACAGCTTGGAATGAACCAAGACTGCACAATGTTAGTAACAAACTCTCTTGCTGCTGTTGGAATTAGCTTCCACGGTTGGCCAGAAAACTATGCTGCTCTTGGTGATTGGACAAGCAATCCAGTACCAGGCGACATCATCATCTACAGTGGTCACGTAGCAATTTACGCAGGAAATGGTATGGCTGTACACGGCGGATGGAACGGATATACAACAGAAATGTTCTCCGTAAACTGCTCTGCAGCGTTAATCGGCTATATTCACGTTCGTTAATCTTATAAAATTGATTTCAGAAAGAGGCTTACGCCTCTTTTTTTTTCGAAATGGGAAGGAAGTCTCTTTAAAGAAAGCGAGAATTTCCTAAAGAACAGATGTGAAAAAGAATAGTTGCATAGGCAAGATCTAGGTTTCAGTCATGCAATTTTGATTAAGCATGTTAATATATGTTTTACTGTTTGTTTGATCTAGGCTAGATCGAACAAAAATGAAAAGATCGATCATTTGAATGAAGAAAACGAACCATTCAAGTGAAGATCATTCAAGTTGGAATAGAGCAATTTATGAAAGTAATCAAAACAGAGAAATTTATCGAAAATACAATCAGTGTTCGTTGGTTTACTGATTTAGATCGAAAAACAATAACAGCATGGAATTTGTTATGTGCGCTTTTATCGGCACGAACAGAAAAATTTAATACGCGCCAATCCAAAGCAGCAGCCGATGCACATGCATATGGAGCAAGAATTGGCTATGGCATTATGGGCTATGGCGAAAAACTCATGATTGAATGCCGCATAAGTTATATTCGGGCTGATTTAGTTCAAGATGACCATTACGAACAAGAAATTTTAACTTTACTTGATCAATCATTAAATCATCCTCTTTTAACAGAACAATTTTTACAAGAAGCGAAATATCTTTTGAAAAACCGCTTGATTTATCTCGATCAAGATCCAGATTCACGAGCCCTTCGCGAAGCCCTTAAAATTGCTGGAAAAGGAAATCACTTATCCATCAGTATGCAAGGCTATTTGGAAGATCTTGATGGAATCGAATTAGCAGATGTTCAATCTTGCTATCAAATGTTGAAAAACTTACCATGCCAGACATTAATGGTTGGTAAATTTGGGCAAGCAATCACAGACATGTTAGAAACTCAATATCCAGGCAAACCATTAATGGCAAAATGGCAAGCACTCGTGAGTGAACCTTTTGCAGAAACAACGTTAGAAAGGGAGATTTCACAAAGCTCTCTCGTTCAAATTTACGAAACAGGAGTTTTACCTCAACACGAAGATTATTTTGCTTTATTGGTGCTAAATGGCTTGCTTGGAGCAAGCTCTGTTTCGCTATTGTTTGAAATTATTCGTGAACAGCACAGCTACTGCTATTCGATTAACACGAATTTAATTCGCTTTGATGGAGCGTTAGTAATTTCAACAGGAACTGATCGTAAACATCTACCTGATGTCAAGCGCCTCATTCAAGAAGTGATCGCTGATGTCGTCATGCAAAACTATGATGAAGAAACATTAGAAAGCGTCAAAATGGAAATTTGCGATGGGATGGCGGGACAAAAAGATTCACCAACAAGCATGATGGAACAACAATTCCTCAATGAAATTTTGGCCCGGCAAATCGGTGTAGATCAAATTATGGAGAATATTCAATCTGTGACGAAAGAAGATTTGGCGCGTGTGGCAAGTCGTTTAAAACTTGCGGCAAGTGCACAATTGGTGCAAAAGGAGGGAGAGTAAAATGAAAATTCAATTACCCCTTCGACGTGAACAACGAACGCTTAAAAATGGAATGCATGTCATTTTGATTCAAAAAGAAGGATTTGCGAAATCGCTATTCATGTTAGGAATTCCAGCAGGAGGAATTAACATCACGGATCAAATTGGCGATCAAATTGTGAGTCATCCGCATGGTTGTGCGCATTATTTGGAGCATCAAATGTTTCGCTTAAATGGCCAAGATGTTACTTATGCGCTTGCCCAAGCGCAAGCAAAGACCAATGCGGCAACGGGTTATGATGAAACATCTTATTTTGTTTGGACCAATGCAAGTCCATATGAACCGCTAAAACTATTAATCGATTTTGTCCAAACGTTAGAAATCACCCCAGAAACGGTCGAAAAAGAACGGGGTATTATTTTGAGTGAATATTCACAATATGATCAAGAACCTGAATCTCGCTTGTTAATTGAAACATTTAAAAGCATGTATCATAATCATCCAATGCGGGAAGAGATTTTAGGAACGCCAGAAGATATTTCCAAAATTAGTGTTGAAGATTTAGAACAGTTTTATCAGACTTGGTATGATCCAGCCCAACTTGTCCTTGTCGGCGTTACCGGGCACGATTTAGATGATTTGTTTGATTTTATCGAACAACAAGAAGAAAACTATCCATCAAAAGTTCAACACTTAGCAAAACGAATTTTACCAAGTGAGCCTTGCGAAGTGTTGCAACAAAGTAAAACGCTGCATATGGACATTGATTTGCCGTATACATGCGTGGGGGTTAAACTCGATGTTCATGCCGAGGATGCATGGCATTACGTTCGTGACGATTATATGATGAATTTATGGTTAAATAGTCGCTTTGAATCGATGAACCCTGAATTTCAAAACTGGATTGATTCTCATCTCATCGGCGGATTATGTGGTGCAGAAGCGGATTTAGCCAAAGATCACGGCTATATTTTGATTTATGCGCAAACGAATGACCCAGATCGGTTTATTCAAGTCGTCAAAGAAGAATTAAAGGCGAAAACACCGATTTCAAAAGAAGTGTTTGAAAGCTTACTCATTCGCGAAAAAGCATCAAGTATCCGCTTGTGTGAACGATTTGAAGCATTGGCTTCACAAAGTGTCGGAGGATATTTTAAAGGCTACGATCCATTGGAAGACCTGAATGTACTTGAAAGTATCCATTTAGAAGATGTGAATGCATTTATTCAAAACTTGAATATGGAACAAATGAGCACAACGACGATTTTGCCACTTGAGTCTTTAAATCAAGATGAAGCAAATGATTAGAATTGAATAGATCTTTTTATAAATGGTCCTATTTGATGATAACTGAAGAAAAAACGCATTTTATCATGGAAAACTCTATGATAATCTGCGTTTTTTTACGTTTTATCATTCGATCGTGAATTTGGCATCAAGATAGACTCTTCCTATACTAAGAACACGAGCTAAAGCTTCATAAAAAAGGAGGATGATCGAATTAAGTACATGTGTAACTACAATCAGCAGGTTTGACGCATTTTTTCATATCCAATCCAAAATGAATCGATAGGAATCTGGCAACACTAGGATTGAAACAAAGAAAGAAACAAAGAAACAAAGGAATAAATAAAGAAATCATCAAAATAATAAAGGCAAAATAAGGGGGCAGGTCACATGAATCAATTTTTTGTTATCGGAAAAATTATGGAAATCCCAGAAATTGAGCGGAGTAAAAATGGTTGGAAACGATGTGATCTGAATTTACAAGTTCAACGACCATTTCCTAATGCACAAGGGCAATATGAATTTGACCAAATCGTTGTGCAATTATGGCGTGGTGCCGCAGAAACACTTGTGGCGACTGGCCAAATTGATGGCTGGATGAGTGTTCGTGGAAGAATCCAAACGAATATTGTGGAAAAGGAAGGAAGAACGTATCATAACTATTCTTTAATTGCTGAAAATGTTGAATATCTCCATTAAATTGATCAAACCAGATTGTACAAATGCCTGTTTCTTCCAGACAGGCATTTTGTTTGCCAAAATAAAAAAAGCGAAGCCATCCATAAAGGAAGGTTTCGCTTGATCGTCGAGCTGACGAATTCGAATTCTTATCTGTTGTAGTACTCAACGATAAGAAGTTCGTTGATTGGCTGATCTTTGAAGAGTTCAGCACGTTCTGGGTAACGAACGTATTTACCTTTTTTAGCATCTTTGTCTACTTCAACGAAGTCAACGAAAGATGTAGCAGCAGCAACTGCATCGTTGATGAAAGCTTTGTTTTTATCTTTTTCAGCAACTTCTACAACCATACCTGGTTTTAATGCGTAAGAAGGGATATCCACTTTTTTACCATCAACAAGGATATGACCGTGGTTAACGAGCTGACGAGCAGCACGACGAGTAGTTGCGAAGCCCATACGATAAACGATGTTATCTAAACGGCTTTCAAGCATAACTAAGAAGTTTTCACCAGTAGCACCAGCTTTTTTGTTAGCTTTTTTGTATAAGTTAGCGAACTGTTTTTCAGAGATCTGATAAACGTTACGGATTCTTTGTTTTTCTTGTTTCTGTAATCCGTAGTTAGTTAATTTTACACGACGTGTTTTACCATGCTGACCTGGAGCATATGGACGTCTTGCAAGTTCTTTTCCTGTTTCTGAAATAGAGAAGTTCAGACGACGGGAAACTTTCCAAGTTGAACCTGTGATTCTAGACATAAATGTTTTCCTCCTATTGTCTTCGAACAAAAACAATAACGGGATACAAATCTTCATTGCGGGTGAAATAGACGATGTTTTCTTCAGCCAGCTTACTGTTACTCGCATCTCTTAAGCTATTTCGCCTTAGCTATGACTTTGTATGCTGTTAATTATTCATGCCGAATTACTATAACAAAGATATGGCTCAAATACAAATGATTTTTTTAAAACTATCAATTACGATTTTATTCGATACTTTAAGGGGATTTTTGATGAAATTGAGCAAGAAAAAGCATGATGAATCAGCGAATACAATACACAAAATGACAAGTGGAATGGGATAAAAAATAGATTGGATAATTCGATTCTGATTCAGAAACTACGCGAAGTGATTTTTTGAGAAAATATGTGGAAAAGTATGCACAACCAAGTACTCATTGAGATCGGGTTTATTGAAATCCTCGCAATTCAATTAGGAGAACCCAAAAGAAATTTGTGAAAAAAAGTAGAGCAGAAGGTAGCTTTTTAAAAAACTATTTGTCAAAACTCAAAAAGATAGCGTTCGAGTTATAATTCCCATTTTTGACGATTATAATAAATATAGTTCTCTTGTAAAACTTGATTTTAATTCGCTGGTTCGTCAAGAACGTGAATGCAATCAAGTTGAGTAACAAGATAGAAAATGGAGAGTCGAACAATGATTATTCAAAGTAAACGCGTTTGGGTCGTTGACACATGGATGCCTTGTCAAATCGAAACTGAAGGCGAAAAAATTAAAGCAATTCTTCCATATGGCACAAAAACACCAGACGAAGATTATGGCAATGAAAGAGTTGTCCCAGGGTTCTTAGATATCCATACACATGGTGCTTATGGTTGGGATACGAACGATGCAACTGAAGATGGCTTACGCAATTGGATGAAAAACATCGTTAAAGAAGGTGTAACTGGTATTTTGCCAACTACAATTACACAATCTGAAGAAGTATTAACGAATGCAGTTAAAAACGTCGCAAAAGTTGTCCGTGACGGATATGAAGGGGCAGAAATCCTTGGAATTCACTTTGAAGGTCCTTATTTAGACCAAGTTTATAAAGGAGCTCAACCAGAACAATATTGCGTACCAGCTGACGTAGAACAATTCAAACGTTATTGGGAAGCAAGTGATCATTTAATTCGTGTCATCACAATGGCAACAGAACATGATAAAGACTACGCTTTAACTCATTTCTGCGTAGACCATGGTGTTCGTGTCAGCCAAGGTCACTCTTCTGCAACTTACCAACAAGCATTAATGGGTGTTGCGAATGGGGCAATGGGTATGACTCACGTCTACAACGGCATGACTAAATTCCACCACCGTGATCCAGGATTAGTTGGTGCAGCATTACGTTTCAATGACGTTTATGGTGAATTAATCTGTGATGGAAACCACTCCACTTATGAAGCAATCTATGATTTCTACCAAGCAAAAGGTCCTCACCATGCAATCATGATCACTGACTCTTTAATGGTTAAATCTTTACCAGTTGGAACACGCGTTCCATTTGGTGGACAGATGATTACTTTAATGCCTGATGGATCCGCTCATTTAGATGCTGGTTCACTTGCAGGAAGTACATTAAATGTTAACCGCGGATTAGAAATCTTAGTTGAAAAAGCAGGCGTACCTTGGTTAAGTGCGATTAACTCTTGCACAATCAACCCTGCAAGCTACTTAGGATTCGAAGATCGTAAAGGATCTATCCAAGCTGGTAAAGATGCTGACTTAGTTGTTCTTGCGGATAACTACGATGTCATCATGACTTACACTCGCGGTAAAAAAGCATTCTAATTTGTTCGTTCTTGAATAAAACAGAATTGGTCAATTAAGAATAGATCAATCCAATACTGTAATCATTTCCCTTTTAGTCGACATTCTAGATGTCACTAAAAGGGATTTTTTTGTAGATTGAACTTATACACGTTGAATATTCAAATTCATCACAAATTTTTGATAACTGCTTTTGATTTGTTAAATAAATTGTATTGCAAAAAAAAACGATAGACTTATTCTTTAAGTAAAGATACGGATGTAATGAATATTTGTGACATAAAACGTAGGGTTAGATTTAGCGATTTAAAAATAATAATGAGTATGTTACGTACGTATAAGACTATCGTGATCTATCCTTTTTTACTTGTTAGATATATCTAATATTCCTATGGTCCATGAGATATATAAAGTTAGATGGATCGCTTTTATGATCAATTACGTATCAAAGGACGTGATGCCAATGACTCATTTAGTACTTTGATCAGCAATGGAAATATAAATGTTCGTTTTGATGAGAATCTATTGCTGATCAAATCAATATAGAACAATTAGGTTTTTTAAATATCGAGAATCATTGAGTTCAGAAAGTTTATCAAATTTGTTTGGCGTTCATCGTTTGCATATCAATGAAAGGAAGATCTTTATGAAGAAACTTAATCCAATAGAAAGAGTGAACAGGCTAATTGGGATGTATGGTATCACGGCAATTGTGGGTCCACTTGTGTTTTATTTAAAACTTCGTTTTGAACTCGCAACTTTACTCTGTATCGTATTTGCAGTTTGGATGTTTTTTGACTATAAGCGATGGAAAAAACGAGCCGAAGAATATGTAGTGATTACTTGTGAGGAATACGATCAGTTGAAGGAAAAAGCTAGTGAATAAGACACTTTACAGGTATGAATCATATTTCGATAATTTTTGGACGATCAACAAATATATAGAAACAACTGTTATTTAAAATAGCGAACAAAAGACACAATTTTTGAACTGACCGATCTAGATGATGAGATCGATAGACCTATCTCTGTTGATCTAAGCTGATTATATGATGATGATCAAAAATTGAGCGAGAAACATAGAATAAGAACTTCCTACAAAAAGATCTTATTCAGTTTCTCGCCTTTTTATATGGGTGGATAATTCCTTATAAATTAGGTGATCGTCATTTTTGAATCGATCGTTTGGAACGATGAGGATTGTTGAGTTTAGAATATTTATATTTAGCGTTTTCAATTCGATTCATCAATTTGCTATAATGGCAAAATCCGATGCGTTTTTGCACATGAACAATTTTCCTCATGTGCAAAGAGAAAGTCGTTTGTTATAATCTAATCTGAATGCGAAGGGGGAGCTGCAATGGAAAATGCATGGAGCCAGTTTGCTGGATGGTGCAATAGTGCCTATCAATATGTCATAAATCACGTTCCTTTAGAGGTAATGGTTTATATAGCAATTGCCATTTTGATCTTAATTTTAATTTCTGTTGTTTCGAGAATGACGAAAAAAGGTCGAGTGGCCAAAAATCTTGCCCAACTTGAAATGGATGTCGAAGCAATTCGTTCCAATCACTTACAAGATAAATTCTTAAAAGCGGAAGCAATCGCCAAAGCGAATGAAGATTTACAAGAACGCGTGGGAGATATCCGTCCAAAATACGAAATCTGTATTGAGTCGGTCAATACATGCGAAAATCTTTACGAAAAAGCTTTTGATTATTTTTCACGTCACAAATATAAAAAAGCATTACGCGCAATGGATGAAGTTGAGGCGGTTCTGTATGACACAGAAGAGCGAATCAATATTGTTGAACAATCATTAGATCAGATTTTATCTCGCGAAACAGAAGTGAAAACAAAAGCGGATAAAGTGATTGAGCAAGTTGCTGCACAAGAAAAACAATACGAGCAAGTTCGTGAAAGTTTATTGGGTGGCCAAAGCTTCATTGAAGAACGACTCAACAACTTGAAATCAATGCAGGCCGATTTGGAATCTCAAATTGAACAATCACAGTTTAACCTTGCTAAAGAAATCATCGATCAATTAGATGAACAATGCAAACTGTTCGATTCTTACTGCAAAGAATATCCATCTTTATACCAACGTGCAAAAGTAGATATTCCAGCGGGAATTGAACAAGTGAAACAGTTAATCGCAAACTTTGAAGAAGATAAGATTGACCCTTCATATCTCAATGTCGACGATAAACTAGATGCGATTCAAAACGCTCTAGACACAGCTTTAAATCATCTCGATAGCGGTGATTTAGAACAAGCAGCGCCACAAATCGATGCCATTACAGATCAGATTTTGGCTTTGCAAGACGACATTACTCTTGAACAGTCCGCATTCCATCAAATTCAATCCAATTTGGAAAGCAACTTTAACGTCGTAGATGATGTAGAACGAGAATTAAACGAAATTACTCGTCTCTATGCTTCAATCAAAGATCGTTTTGGTTTAGAAGATTGGACAAAACGTTTTGCGAAAGCAAGAGAACAGATGGAAGTCTTGAAAAAACAAAGAGATGAAATTCAAGAACAGCTCAAAACGAGCGAATATTTCAGTGTTGAATTGATGGACGGTTATCGTAACTTCTCATTAAAAATCGAAGACTTTGGTAAAGAAGTTAGCGATATGAAGGAATTGTTAGTCGGTGCAAGCAGCGATGATTCACGTGCTCGTAAACAGCTGATTAAATTACAGCTGATTTTAAATGAAGTGCGTTTGAATACAAGCATGCGCCAATTACCAGCGATTTCTGCTTCCTTTAATGAGGATTTAGAAGAAGGGGAAAAGAAAATTGCCAATGTTCAAGCAATTTTGGAAAAATCTCCTTTGGATGTAAATGAACTCAACGAAAACCTCCAAGAAGCAATTGATTTCATTTATAAGCTGTATTCCAATGCTACAAACCTTGTTGGTGTAGCGGTGATGGTTGAAAACGCAATTGTCTTTGGCAACCGTTTCCGTTCTTCTTATCCAGCTTTGGATTCCGATTTAACAAAAGCTGAAATCTGTTTCCAAAATGGTGAATACACTCGTGCGCTCAAAATCGCGATCCAGGCAATCGAAACACTTCATCCGGGAATTTATGAGAAGTTGATTGCCCGCAAAGATCCTGCGGTTATGAACCAGGTTTAATTGGATGATCTATTTCGATAATGCAGCAACCACACCGGTCCATCCGGAAGTTGCTGCTCTTTTTGTTAAATTACTCCAAGAATATGGAAACCCGGATTCCTTACATGCTCTTGGACGCAAAACATCGCATTTATTAGATGAAAGTCGCTTAAGAATTGCCAACATGCTTCATGTGCGTAAAGATGAAATTATCTTTACTTCTTGTGCTTCTGAATCCAATTCGATGGCAATTGTGGGCTATGCACTAGCCAACACAAAACGAGGAAAACGGATTATTACTTCCAATGCTGAGCATTCCTCGAACCAATCGGCAATGAAGTTTTTAGAGCAAATGGGCTTTGAAGTGATCTATTTGCCAATTCATGAAGATGGTCAAATCCATGCTCAAGATGTTGCTAAAGCGATGACAGATGACACAATTTTAGTCAGTCTGATTCATGTTTCGAATGAAATGGGCGCAATTAATGATTTAAGTGCGATTAGTGATGTTGTGCATCAAAACCCAACTTGTGTCTTCCATGGCGATTGTACGCAAAGCTTTGGAAAAATCGATATTCCGATGGATAAACTCGATATGATGACCATGTCTGCGCATAAAATTCATGGCGTAAAAGGCTCGGCCTTGTTGTATAAAAAATTCAATATTGAATTACAACCATTACTTTTTGGAGGTCAACAAGAACAAGGGTTGCGTGGGGGAACAGAAAATGCGCCAACGCATATTGCCCTAGCAAAAACGATTCGCCTTGCCTTACAAGAACAAGAAGCAACACAAAAGAAAATCAAAGCAATTAAGGATCGTTTGATTACTCGCTTACAAGAAATTGAAGGTGCTAAAGTCCTTTCCCCAAAAGATGGTGCTGATTCAATTCTTTGCGTATGTTTCGAACAGATGACAAGCCAAGTTTTACAAAATGCGTTAGATGAAAGAGGAATTTGCGTATCTGCAATTAGTACATGTGAATCGAAACATGCTGGTCCGAATCCTGTTTTAATCAATATGGGATGCACCCAAAAGGAAGCGACGCATAATATTCGATTATCTTTTTCTAACCAAAATACATTAAAAGAAGCCGATCAATTTATTGATACAGTAAAGGAGATTATTGCTGCATATGGATTACCGCTATGATCACATCTTGATTCGATACGGGGAATTGTCCTTAAAAGGAAAAAACCGTAAAAACTTTATTCACCGTTTATCCGATAATCTCAAAAAAGCGTTGAAAGGATTTCCTACACTTGAATTTGAAGCGCAATATGACCGGATGTATGTCTATCTTCATCAAGAAGATTGTGATGCGGTTTGTGAAGTCATCGCCAAAGTGTTTGGAATTTCCTCTTTCTCACCAGCAATGAAAGTGGAGCCAACGATGGAAGCCGTTTTAGACTCCATTAACCAAGCGATTGATTTAAGTACTCCACATACATTCAAAGTCAAAGCAAGACGTCATGATAAATCATTTGAATTGAATTCTGATGCGATTAACCGTGCAGTTGCGACGCAAATCTTAAAAAACAGTGATTGGAAAGTTGACGTTCATCATCCTGAAGTGACAATTTTAATTGAAGTTCGTGCAGATGCAATTTATGTGATGACGGAAAAAATTGAAGGTGCTGGTGGTTTTCCAGTCGGTGTTGGCGGAAGAGCAATGGTTCTTCTTTCCGGTGGAATCGACTCACCTGTTGCCGCTTATTTAATGATGAAACGTGGAATTCATTTAGAAGCGATTCACTTTGCTGCTCCACCATATACAAGTGCTGAAGCCCGTGATAAAGTCTTCCAATTAGCTAGACTCATCGCTCCTTATCAAGGGGATCTCGTTGTTCATGTTGTACCATTTACGACATTACAATTAGCGATCTATCAGCATGCTCCAGAAAGTTATGCGATCACTTTGATGCGTCGGATGATGATGCGCATTGCTGATGGTTTAGCGCAAAAACGTCATTGCCTAGCAATCGGAACAGGCGAAAGTGTAGGCCAAGTTGCTTCCCAAACATTGGAAAGTATGAACTGTATTAATGCAGTAACCAATATGCCAATGATTCGTCCAGTTGTTTGTATGGACAAAGTCGAAATTATCGACATCGCCCGTCATATCGGAACATATGAAACGTCTATTTTGCCATTTGAAGATTGCTGTACAATCTTTACGCCTAAAGCGCCAGTCACAAAACCAAGAAAAGAAAAATGTGAAGCCTATGAAGCAAGATGGGATTGGCAAGAAATGGTTGACGATTGCATCAATATGGCAGAAATGGTTCGAATTAGCTTCAAAGATGAAGTGAAAAACGAAGAAGAAGATTTATTCTAAATCATAGATTTTATCCAGTCTGAACATCTTTAGCTTTGTTCAGACTTTTTTAAAAAGGAAAAGAAAAGAACAGTACAATAAACTCATGAATTGTCCAATTTGTCATGAACCCTTAACTTTAGAAGGGAAATCATATCAATGTAAAAATAAGCATACTTTCGATCGTGCCAAATCAGGGTATGTGAATTTATCACGGAAACAAAAAGCTTCTGGTGACAATAAGCTGATGGTCCAAGCGCGAAGTGAGTTTTTAGAAAGTGGTTATTACGCATTTCTAAAAGATGAACTTCAAAAATTAATGGCTAAACATCAACCGAAATGTTATTTAGATTTAGGTTGTGGACAAGGCTATTACACAAAAGATTTATCGCAATATGCAAAGTCTGCTTATGGAATCGATTTAAGCGTACCTGCCATCACGCATGCCTCTAAAATCGATAAACATACACAATATATCGTGGGCAGTATTTATGACTTGCCTTTTGAAGGTCAAGAAATGGATTTGTTGACATCCATTTTTACACCGATTCCAACTAAGGAAGCAGCTCGGGTGTTAAAGCCAACAGGCTATCTTGTAACGGTAACACCAGGCAAGATGCATCATGTTGAACTCAAAGAACAGCTTTATGAAAATGTTCGTTATAACCCGCCTTTAAAACCGTTAGAGGGATTTGAGCTCGTTGAACAACAAGAAATTTCGCAGGTGCATCATGTCCAAGATGTCATGGCTTTGTTGAAAATGACACCATACTTCTATAAAACACCAAAAGAAGCGATCGAAAAACTGCAAGCCAATCAACAAGGTCTTGCGATCACATTTCATTTTGTGATCAGTACCTGGAGGAAAATAGATGAAAACAAAAATTAAAAAATGGGGGATCAATGGTGAAGGGATTGCCTATTCACATAAGAAGACAATCTTTGTCGACCATGCAATTCCAGGAGAAGTTGTCGACATTGAAATTGTTGAAGATTTACCTAAATATTCAAATGCTGAGGTCAAAGAAGTCATTGAACCTTCCCCTCGTCGTCGTATGCATCCCATTTGTCCAAAGTGGGAAAGTTGTGGAGGTTGTTCGATCATTCATGTGGATTATAAAGGCCAAGTTCGCATGAAAGAACAAGTACTGAAAGAAGCGCTACGTAAATATGCCAATTATGAGGGCAAAGTTGAGCCAATCATTAAAAACCCAGAACCACTCGGTTATCGCAATGCCTGCAAGCTTCCGTTTGGTCATGTGAACGGAAAAATTTGCACAGGAATGTACAAAAAAGGCAGCAATGAGTTTGTGGCGGTGGATCGTTGCTTGATTCATTCTAAAAAACTTGAAAAAGTGCGTATTGAATTGATGGATATTTTTGCGCAATACGATTTACCCGTTGCAGCAAATGCAAAACAATCAGGATTACTTGCTCTTGTTTTAAAAGAATTTGATGAACAAGTTCACGTTACATTTGTGAGCGGTCAAATGAATATCCCTCAGGAATTAGTGGATCAGATTTTAGCGCTTGAAGATGTTGTTTCTGTTTGGCAATCAATCAAAGATGAAGACGTTGCCGATTATGAACTCTTTGGAAAAACGGTGACACATTTAGGCGGACAAGAGCAATTGAGTTTAAAACTTGCTGATTATCAGTTGAATTTACTTCCTAAATCATTCTTCCAACTGAATACCAAACAAGCGATTGCCTTGTATCAGACAATTGCGACATGGATTCCTGAACATTCACATTTCTTAGTGGAAGCTTATTCAGGTGTTGGTGCAATTTCTTTATTTGTGGCTGACCATGCCGATCAAGTAGTTGGAATTGAATATATTGCGGATGCTGTTGACAATGCCAATACGAATGCAAAATTGAATGGAAAAGACAATGTATCTTTTATTTGTGGTGATGCAGGTGAGGAAATGGAAAAACTGATCGCCAAGCAAAGTATTGATACATTAATTGTCGATCCGCCACGTAGTGGATTAAACAAAAAAATGAAAGATTCTATTTTAAAATCGTTGCCAGAATCATTAATTTATGTTTCTTGTAATCCAGCTACATTAGGAAAAGATTTAAAAGATTTACAACGAGCATATGAAATCAAACGTGTTCAACCATTTGATTTCTTCTCACAAACTGCTCATGTGGAGACAGCAGTTTTACTCTCTAGACGAAAATCGAAAAAATAGAATACAAAATATAGAAGAAACGAAATAAAGCTCCAAATTTAACAGGGTGTTTCTAATCGATCTTCATAATGAACATCCAGCAAATGTCTTTTCAAAAGGCAAATTTGCTGGATTTTTTTGTTATAGATTTTTAGCACAAGGGAAAACTGTTTTGGAATCGAATTGGAATTGATCCATATAAATCATTGTAGACAAGTTTGATTTATAGATGATTCCACACGATTTTCCATAGAGCCTCAATTCTTCATAGATTCTAAAAATCCGAAAGGGTAGAAGTCACCTTTCGGATTGCGTGTTAAATAATTGAAAAAGCCGTTAAAAATACCTGATATTTCTTGGGATGTTCGATTTGGAAAATGATTTCACCAAACTTTAGTTGAATAGTCAAATCCGATGAACTGCTTAACTGTGGCAGTTCCAGCGTCTTTCCAAAAGTTACAACCCACTGTTCCAGACCAATATCTTTGTAATTTCACATTATATATTTGATACTTTGGTCTCGCATAAATTGCACCTCGTTGCCCTTTGTTTAAGGGAAGAGAGTAACTTGCTGTCATGGTCGAAGAAGCAGTAGCATTAAAGCCAACAGCAGATGAAATAGTGGCATATGCAGATGTTACGGTACCACTTACACTATTTGAATAAGTTAGAGATTTTGAAGCTGATAATGTTTCGCCGTTTTTTGATGCTCCTGTCCTGTTCGATGCTACTTCGACAAAGGAACCATAACTAATACCTGCTTTACTGACTCCAGTAGATCTGAATGAATTGGTTGGATTACAGTCTATGACCTCGCATACTTGAGGAGTGCTTTTAGGATTTGATGCATGGATTGGTGCATTTATCATACCTGTAACGATCAATGTGGAAGTAGATAAACTAAGCAATAATGATTCGCGTTTTTTCATATTGTTTCTCCTTTCTAATTTAGTTATTGCCTAATTACCTTTTATACAAAAAAATATATAGATCTACAAAAATAATGATAATCTATAAATAGGAGGTGAAGTTATGAAGAAAAAGAGTTTAATCTCAATAGCAGTTTTACTTATGTCATGCTTGCTTGTTTATCTGCTGTGGGATCACACCAATAATAGAAATGATAATAAAAGTGAAAACCACGTAAAGCCTTATTTCGAAACTCCTTCGATTCATACTTGTTCTAATTCTAGCGATCTGTTTTTTGAACTAAGATATGTAGAAAAATCTAAAAATGAGGAGGGAATTGAATGTAATATCGGAATATCAAATGAGAAAGTGTCAATTGAACGAACATCCATAAAGTCAATTACAGCAAATGACAATACGATATACACTATTAGTTTTTATTTAAATACCCCACCAGGGGAAGCGTTATTTGACTTAAACGTGGCTATTAATGGAGAGAATTATGTAATCAAAAATATTACAAATCATAATTTTAATACTGAAGAGATTGTGCCTCGCTCTATTCATGCTTCTGAAACATTTATTCCGCTCACAGATTCGGATTCAAATGAGTTTGTGAACCGCATTACATTAGATAATAAGGACATTACTAATATTGAGTTCGGTGTCTTGTCGGAGAAATTAGTTTCTGTCGATAAAATTGATTCTCATTCTGCTGACATTATTACGGAAGCAACAGAGCCAGGGATTGTTGGCTACTATATTGTTGAAAATAACCAAAAAGCGTGTATCTCTAATGTCTATCATACCTATGAATTATCCAATTATGACGAAATGTTGGAATCAGCAACAAATGGCGATCAGTGATCATATTATGATGGGCGTGTCAGCTTTATTGAATTGAGATTTTAAAAGTGATGTCAAAAGAGGTCCAGTTATTAAGCTGGACTTTTCATCTGCCTAGACTGTATATACTATATATTGACAGTATTAACAGACGGGTATATACTGTACATGTAATATATATACAGTATATAAGATTACGAGGTGAAACGATGGAAATAATACTTAGTAATTCAAGTTCGAAGCCGATTTATGAGCAGATAGTTCTTCAAATAAAAGAAATGATTATGAACGGAGAATTGAAGGCCAACGATCCGTTACCTTCAATGAGAAAGTTAGCAAAAGATTTACACGTTAGCATTATCACAACACAAAGAGCTTACGATGAATTATCTAAAGATGGATTTATTCATGTTATTCCTGCAAAGGGAGCATTTGTATCAGAACAGAACAAAGATTTTATTCGCGAAGAAAATCTGCGCAGAATTGAAAAACAAATGGAAGAAATATGCATATTGGCTAAACAAACCGGAATAACTAAAGAAGAAATAGAAGAATTACTTCATTTGGTATATGAGGAAAACTAACATGGAAAACGTAATTGAAATAAAAAATCTGAATAAAATATATGATGATTTTCGTTTAGAAAATATAACTTTAAATATACCTAGAGGAAGTGTTGTGGGATTGATTGGCGAAAATGGTGCTGGCAAATCAACGCTCATTCGTTCTCTTTTAGGAGTTATTAAAAGTTCGTCTGACGAGCTTAAAATATTTGGATTAGATCTAAAAACAGATGAAATAAATATTAAGAAAGATATTGCGGTGATATTTGATCAGACGACTATGATGAAGTGTTTTTCGTATTGGTGAATTATCAAATTAAACGCAACATTTAATGTGAGTTCATCACTTCATTTGGT
>Stewie_p2__coassemble_1262_pt1 | contig 28812 bp, 23 predicted proteins | sample Stewie_p2__metabat2_low_PE_036 | metagenome-assembled genome bin Stewie_p2 | reverse complement strand
CACCCCGGCCTCACGGCCTTCGGCTTGCGGTTTGCTACACTTGGCGACAAATACCCGTGGTCGGACTTTCACCGACAAGATGTGTGTCATGCCCGACACACGTAAAGAAAAATGCTTGCCCAAAAAAGGGCAAGCATTTTTTAGATGGGGGTCAAGCTTACAATATTAGTTATAAACCGGATTTTCGATTTTGTCAGCCTTTGAGAAGACGAATAGTCCAATTAAGAACAAAAATGCTAGAGTTCCGACCGCAATATTCTGTTGACCAGTGATTTGAGTGACTAAACCAACGATCATTGTGCCTAAAAAACTAGCGCCTTTTCCGGCAATGTCGTATAACCCAAAGTATTCACCAGATTGGTTTTTTGGAATGATTTGGGCAAAGTAAGAACGAGATAATGCTTGGATTCCGCCTTGGAACAAACCAACAGAAACCGCTAAAACCCAGAACTGCCAAGTGTATTGTAAGAACAGTCCGAATAAGGCAATACAGAAATAAGCGATAATTCCAACTTTAATTAATGATCCAGTCGATTTTTTCTTAGCCAAAATTCCAAAATAAATGGCAGAAGGGAAAGCGACGATTTGTGTCAGTAATAAAGCTAACAATAAGCCAGTTTGATCTAAACCAAGAGATGTTCCATATGCAGTTGCCAGATCGATGATCGTATAAACACCATCAATATAGAAGAAGAAGGCAATCATGAAATACATCACTTTCTTTTGATGAACAAGTTCTTTTAATGTATTTCCTAGGCGTTTAAATGTTTGTTGAACTGCAGCCCCTGTCCGTTTTGTTGAATATTTTTGTTTGTAGTGTCGGGCGAGAGGTAAGGAAAAACAAATCCACCAAATGGCATTGATCATGAAAACGATTGTCATTACCGTGCCCATTGAAATGCCAATTTTTGGCTGAAGCAGAATGAAGACAAGGGAAATGATAAATGGAACACAACTGCCAAGATATCCCCAAGCATAGCCACGAGAGGAGATGTCATCCATTCTCTCTTCATCGCAAACGTCAATCAACATGGAATCGTAAACGACTAACGATATGGAATAGAGAACTTTAATTAAAACAAATACAAATAAAAAGCTATGCCATGTCGAAGGCAACCATAAAAAGAACAATGCTCCAGCGCCTCCTAGAGCGGTTAAAAGAAAGATCTTCTTTTTGTTTCCAGGGAAATCAGACAATGTTCCAATGATCGGTCCGAATATAGCGACACAGATTGTCGCAAAACTCATTGCATAAGACCACCAAGATAAATATTGGTCTTGACTCAGTCCTTGACTTGTCGCCAAAGAGTTAAAGTAAATAGGGATTACAGAGGCGGTCAATAAAATGAAGGCAGAGTTTCCGACATCATACATGATCCACTTGTAATCCAATGATTTAAGTTTTTTAAACATAAAGCGAATTCCTTTCAAAATAATTTTATCATTTATTTGAAATTTGACTGTGAAATATCCGTGAAATGATTATAAATTTTATAAAAAACTTAGAAAGGATCTTGTTTACAATAAAAATAAGTACCGTTTTATAATGTTGATTAAATCAATATTTAAAAGTAATTGTATTCACAGGAATTGAAGAACTTAACAGATGCATAAATGATGCGTTTTGTCTTCGCTCAAAGATTCGTTACAATAAAATAGATTCTTATTTTTAAATAAAACGATGGATTTAATTTCCTGAACTAAACATGAATTCAAGAATTTCTAGAAAAGGATTAAAAATATGAAGATTGTATTATTAGAAAACTTAGGTGTGAGTGCACAAAGAATTGAACAAGAAAAAAATAAACTGAATGCATTAAATCATGAATTTTATGCATTCGAAAAAACAACGGATTTGCCAACTCTTTTAGAAGAAACAAAAGACGCGGATGTGATCCTGCTCGCTAATATGCCATTAGATGCCAAAATTATCGAAAGTAACCCAAATTTGAAATTCATCGATGTTGCTTTCACAGGTGTAGATCACATTCCTACACAACTTGCTAAAGAAAAAGGAATCGCGATCTCGAATGCTTCTGGCTATGCCAATGATAGCGTGGCTGAATTAGCAGTGATGATGATGATCGATTGCATTCGTAACGTTAACCCTCTTTCAAAACGAGCAAGAGATGGCCAAACAAAAGCGGGAATTCGTGGACGTTTGTTAAAAGGGAAAACAGTTGGCATTGTAGGTGCTGGTGAGATTGGAACGGCAACAGCGCGTTTGTGTAAAGCCTTTGGATGTAAGGTCATTGGCTATCGTCGAAGCCTAATTACTGATCCAATTTATGATCAACAATGCACATTAGAAGAATTACTCCAAACTAGTGATATCGTCTCGTTGCACGTGCCATTAAACGAAAACACTCGCCATATGATTTCAAGCCAACAATTATCCATGATGAAAAACGATGCCATTTTAATCAATACGGCAAGAGGAGCAGTTGTGGATACGCAAGCTTTGGCAAATGCTTTAAATCAAGGACAAATTGGAGCAGCTGGAATTGATGTGTTTGATATTGAACCGCCATTAAATTTAGATGAGCCTTTGTTACACAGCAAAAATACAATTGTCACACCGCATATTGGTTTTGATTCTGTAGAGTCGATGGAATTGCGTGCGGATATTGTTTTCGACAATCTTTATTCTTGGCTAGAAGGCAATCAAAAAAATAAAATTGCTTAAACAAGATTGGTAAGTGATCTTTAAAGTCGCAAAAAATCTTGTGATTTCAAGCCATTGAAGATGAATAATTGACTCAATCCTTGAGATTTGTTAAGTTAGCTATGCAGCATTTAAGTTCGGACTAACAGAATACAACAATTGTTTAGAGAGTTGGCGTTTGGTGCAAGCCAATCAATTGCGTTCTGGTCTCACCGAATCGTTGACAGCAGACCGGCTATATCGGCAAATGAGCGCATGGTGTAAGAGCACCATGAACCAAGGTGGTACCGCGTATTTTGCAATAATACGTCCTTATGTAACAGTAAGGGCGTTTTTTTGTGATCCGGACTGCAAGCGATTTGGAGTGCTTAAATAAAAAAGTTGACGACGGTTCGAATAGAATCGATATGCATAAGAAAGGAAATAAGTATGTACGATCATCAATCAGTCGAAAAGAAATGGCAAAAATACTGGTTAGAAAACAAAACATTTAAAACAGATACCTATGATTTTTCTAAACCAAAATTTTATGCTTTAGATATGTTCCCATATCCATCAGGAAATGGTCTTCACGTAGGTCACCCAGAAGGATATACCGCAACAGATATTATTTCTCGTAAAAAACGCATGGAAGGCTATAACGTTTTACATCCAATTGGGTTTGACTCTTTCGGTTTACCTGCAGAACAATTTGCGATTCAAACAGGACATCACCCTTCTGTCTTCACGGAAAAAAATATCGATCATTTCCGCGAACAAATTCAAGCATTAGGCTTCTCCTATGACTGGGATCGTGAAATTGCGACATCTCATCCAGATTACTACAAATGGACACAATGGATTTTCACAAAACTTTATGAAAAAGGCTTAGCTTATGTCGATGAAATTCCAGTAAACTGGTGCCCAGAATTAAAATCGGTACTTGCTAACGAAGAAGTAATCGATGGTAAAAGTGAACGTGGTGGCTATCCTGTCATCCGTAAACCAATGCGTCAGTGGGTATTAAAAATTACTGAATATGCTGATCGCTTATTGGAAGACTTAGATTTAGTTGATTGGCCATCTTCAACAAAAGAAATGCAACGTAACTGGATTGGTAAATCTACAGGGGCAAATGTTGTATTTAAAGTTGATGGACACGATAAAGAATTCACTGTTTTCACAACACGTGCCGATACTTTATTTGGGGCAACATATTGCGTTATGGCTCCAGAACATCCTTTTGTTGATGAAATTACGACACCAGAACAAATGGAAGCCATTCAAGCATATAAAAAAGAATGTGCATCTAAATCTGATTTACAACGTACAGATTTAAATAAAGATAAAACAGGTGTATTTACTGGTGCTTATGCAATCAACCCAGTAAACGGTCGCAAAATTCCAATTTGGATTTCTGACTATGTTTTAGCTAGCTATGGTACAGGTGCAATCATGGCCGTTCCAGCGCATGATACACGTGACTACGCATTTGCGAAAAAATTTGGTCTCGACATCATTCCAGTTTTAGAAGGTGGAAATGTTGAAGAAGAAGCATTTACAGAAGATGGCGTTCATATTAACTCAGAATGGTTAAATGGCTTAGGCAAACAAGAAGCGATTGATAAAATGATCGCTTGGTTAGAAGAACACCATTGTGGTAATGCTAAAACAACTTATAAATTAAGAGACTGGTTGTTCTCTAGACAACGTTATTGGGGTGAACCAATTCCAATTATTCATATGGAAGATGGAACAACACGTACAGTTGATATTGAACAATTACCATTAGAACTTCCTGCAACAGATAACTTCCAACCTGCAGATAATGGGGAGTCCCCACTTGCTAACTGCGCTGATTGGTTAAATGTTGAAATCGATGGTGTCAAAGGGGTTCGTGAAACAAACACAATGCCACAATGGGCAGGAAGCTGCTGGTATTACTTACGTTACATCGATCCAAAAAATGACAATGCGATTGCAGATCCAGAATTATTGAAACACTGGTTACCTGTTGATTTATATATCGGTGGTGCAGAACATGCTGTTCTTCACTTGTTGTATGCTCGTTTCTGGCACAAAGTTTTATATGATTTAGGTGTAGTTCCAACTAAAGAACCATTCCAAAAATTATTCCACCAAGGAATGATCTTAGGAAACAATGGCGAAAAAATGTCCAAATCAAGAGGAAACGTTGTTAACCCAGATGACATTATTATCAGCCATGGTGCAGACGCTTTACGTGTATACGAAATGTTCATGGGACCATTGGAATCTGGATTACCATGGTCTGAAAATGGATTAGATGGAACACGTAAATGGCTAGAACGTGTATGGCGTTATTTCTCTAGCGAAGCAATTTATACAGATACAAATGATGGTAAATTAGATAAAATCTATAACCAGACCGTTAAAAAAGTTTCTAAAGACATCGATTCTTTGAACTTCAATACAGCTATTTCACAAATGATGGTTTTCATTAATGAAGCGTATAAAGTTAAAGAAATCTATCGTCCATATGCAGAAGGCTTTGTGAAGATGTTCTCCACATTTGCACCTCACTTAGGTGAAGAAATTTATAGCGAAGTGTTACACCATGAAGGAACAATCGCTTATGAATCTTGGCCACAATGGGATGAATCTAAATTAGTAGAAACAAGCCATACTGTTGTCGTTCAAGTCAATGGTAAAGTTCGTGGTAAATTTGAAGTTGAAACAGGAACAGATGATCAAACTCTCGAACAAATGGCACTTGAATTAAAAACTGTTCAAAAACAACTCGAAGGCAAAGAAGTGAAAAAAGTCATCGTTGTCAAAGGAAAAGTTGTGAACATCGTTGCAAAATAGACAATCCAAAACGTCTATTCATTTGTTGGTTGAAACCCAACGATAAATCGTTATAATCTTTTTAAGGCATTGAAGAGAAGAAGTACGCAGAATCTTTCATTTTAGAGAATTGTCGGTTGGTGCAAGACATAATGGAAGCCTGCTGAAATACACCTTGGAGCTTTCATATTGAACGTGATCCTGCGTTAATGGAAAAGTGCATTAAACACATATTGTTTGATGAAGAAAGGTGGTACCGCGCATTGTCGTCCTTGATAGTGCGCGGTTTTATTTTGTGGAAAAATCCTCTCTTTAATTTCAATTGTCTATGATGAAAAAAATTTTGTAATACATATAAGGAGGAACTATGAAATTCTACGATGAATTGAACTGGCGTGGTTTGATCAATGCGGTCACTTCTCCAGAGGTTGAAGATGAAATCAATAATGGTGAATTAACGTTCTATATTGGAACAGACCCAACTGCTGATTCTTTACACATTGGTCACTACAGCTCACTTTTAATGGCTAAACGTCTGCAACAGCATGGCCATCACCCAATTATGTTGGTTGGGGGAGCTACTGGATTTATTGGAGATCCAAAAGCAACTGGCGAAAGAAGCATGTTAACGCCAGAAACTTTGTTACATAACTTTAATGCACTCCATGATCAAATTGAAAAATTATGGGGTTTTCCAATGGTTAACAACTTAGATTGGACAAAAGACCTTTCTGTAATTGACTACTTACGTGACTTTGGGAAACATTTCAATATCAACTACATGTTGAACAAAGAAACCGTAAAAAGAAGATTAGAAAGCGGAATTTCTTACACAGAATTCTCCTACATGATTTTACAATCCATGGACTTTTTAAATCTTTATGAAACACGTAATTGTACAATGCAAATCGGTGGTCAGGACCAATGGGGAAACATCACTTCAGGTTTGGAATTAATCCGTAAAAAACACGGTGCGCAAACAAAAGTATATGGTTTAACAATGCCATTGATCACAAAAGCTGATGGTACAAAATTCGGAAAATCTGAAAGTGGTACAGTATGGTTAGATCCAAATAAAACAAGTCCATTCCAGTTATACCAATTCTTGCTAAACACTGAAGATTCCAAAGTTATCGAATATATCAAAAAACTGACTTTCTTATCCGTGGAAGAAATCATGGAATTAGAAAAAGAGTTAGAAGAAAATGCCGGTGCACGTAAAGCACATAAGCGTTTAGCTGAAGAAGTTGTTCGTGATTTACACGGTCAAGAAGCATTAGATACAGCAATTAAAATCACTGAAGCATTGTTCACAGGCTCTTTACAAGAATTAGATGCCGATCAAAGAAAACAAGCTGTTGCTGATATGGAAAAAATTCAACTTGCGCCAGGCAAATTAGAAGATATTTTAGTCAATGGTAAAATTGCTTCTTCCAAACGTGAAGCACGTGAATGGACAAAAGGAAATGCAATTAGCTTAAATGGCGTGAAAGTCAACGATCCAAATATGATCATTGATTTAAGCCAAGCATATGTGGATAACGTTCTGTTAATCCGTCGTGGTAAAAAGAAAAACTATGCAATCGAATTGATTAGCGAATAATCAAGATCAAAATCAAAAAACGAGCTTAACGACAAGGAAACTTGATCAAAAGCTCGTTTTTTGATGTCCATTCGTATTCCTGCAATTATACTTTATGAATAAGGTATTTTTGATTGATTTAGCAAATTTACTTAAAAACGAAGGGAAATACAGAAAAAGGACGCAATATAGCGTCCTTATATCAAACATAAAAATGAATTTTTTTGTTTGATTCAATTTACATTGAACAAAAAAATTAGAGATCAATTGAGAATGTAAATGGAATTATTGTTTGAAATATTTGTCTTTAATGAGTTGAACAGGCATTTTTTGACCTGTCCATAATTCAAAAGAGGCAGCACCTTGATATAACAACATGAATAATCCATTAGCAGTTTGGCAACCAGCAGCTTCGGCATCCTTTAAAAGGCGTGTTTTTGCCGGGTTATAGATTACATCAAAGACGAACAAGTTTTGATGGAAGAAAGATGGATCTGGAATCAGTGTCGCTTCCGTTTTAGGTGCCATACCAACTGAAGTGCCATTGACTAAAATTCGACTGTTGGCAATCGCATCTTTTAATTGTTGAGGATCCTCAAAATCATGAACGATAACTTTGCATGCTGTGCGCTCGTTTAATTTTTGTGCGATTTCTTCTAAACGAGAAAAGAAAGGATCACGAACGTTAAAAACATCGATTTGGCGAACACCATCAAGTGCTGCTTGGACTAAAATTGCGCATGCTGCTCCTCCAGCACCAAGTAAAGTCATATTTTCGCCAATAATGTTAACACCGTTTTCTTTCACTGCTTCCATAAATCCGATTCCATCGGTCGTGTAGGCAGTTAATTTACCATGATCATTGACGATTGTATTACAAGCTCCTGTAATTTCACTTGCTGCAGACAGTTCGTCAGCTAATTTGCACATGATGTTTTTTCCCGGCATGGTAATGTTCCAACCACGTACGCCAAGTGCTTTTAATCCTTCTACAGCACTAGGCATTTGATCTTCACAAACATCAAAAGCAAGATAACGATAGTCTAAATTTAGCGCATTACATGCTTCATTATGCATAGCAGGGGAGATCGAATGTTCAACGGGGGAGCCAAGTAGGCAAAGTAAACCCGTATGACCAGTAATTGGAGTTGTCATAAATATTCCTTTCTTCGTGCGTTAAGCAGTCGTAGATTCAATTTTTAAAGGTTGAACTTTATTAACGATTTCTTCGCAGATTTCAAAAACAGATTTGCCATCAGTATTGACGATGATATCGGCAGCGTCTTGATAAGCTTGTTCTCGTGCCTGCATTAAAAAAGTGATATGTTCAATCGTTTTATTATTTTCTAATAATGGGCGATCATGACTTGATTGTACACGCTCTAAAATTGTCTCTGGAGAAGCGGTTAATAAGACAATTGTGCCAGATTTACGCATTTCATCGACATTAACTTGGCGCATTGCTACGCCTCCTCCACAAGAGATGATTTGATTCTTCTTGTTTTGACATTCACGCAGTAGTTCCGTTTCTTCATTTCTGAAATATTGTTCGCCATGCAATTCAAATATTTCGGAAATTGACATACCATTGCGCTTGGCAATGATTTCATCCATTTCAATAACATCCATCGAAAAGGTATTTTTCAAATAAGATGAAACAGTACTTTTGCCTGCGCCCATAAATCCAACTAGGAAGATATTTTGGTCAAAGAGCTCGTGGCTTTGGATTCGTTTGGACTGATCAATAATAAAGTCATAAATCGACATGATCGATTGTTGGTATTCATAATCAGCTAATTTCTTTGTGAAGATATCTTTCTTTTGTTGTTGTTCTTGTTCTGGTTGAATAGGTGAAAGACCATTTTCTTGTTTGTAGTGGATGAGTTCTTGAACGATTTGACAACGCATGCGCAATATGTCCATGATGACTTCATCACACATATCGAGATTATTACTCAGTTTTTGAAGTTTTTCCATTTCTATTACCTTTGTCTTTGTTATATGCCCTCTAGTATAATCAGCACAAAATGTTCAGTAAAGGAATCGCACTTTTCTTACAACGAGCTATGTTTATTTTTCATTATTTGCTCACTCTTTTTGATTTTATTTAAGTTAAAAGCGTTCCTTTAAAAATTGCCTTTAAACTTGAACGAAATAATAATTCTGAAATGGGGGAGAGGCGAAGGAGGATTAAATACCGAATTGATCTATCATAGAATTTACATCAGTAAATTTATCTGTGAAAGGTGGTTCAATAAAGATTGTTTTTGCTAAGATCTGGTTAACATCCTGACTATCGCTTCTTTTGGCTCTTATTATAATTATCCAAATCGGTGTCATTTCAACTTAGTTTGCAATGAATCGCGCTAGAAGAAAAGAGGATTTCTTGTCTGAAATTTGCAAAAAGAACTGTAATTCAAGGGTATGATTTTATCTATGATTGAAAATAAATTGTTTGATTACGATCTGTGTTTTGTAAAATGAGTTGAGCGTTTTTTTGCGATGGTCCATTTTTGTTTGCTTTGGAATTTTACACCTTAAAATGAAAAAATTAATGATCCGCAAAATCTTATGAGATTTGCTCTTATAATAAACCTTGGTCATAATACACCTATAAATATTTTTAAAATCGCGAAAGAGGTACACATGAATACAATTAAAGTTCGTAACATCGAAATTGGCGTTGGAAAACCCAAAATCATTGTTCCCATCGTTGGGACGAGCCATGAAGGAATTATTCGTGAAGCAAAATCTTTTAAAGAGATCCCATTAGATGTTGTTGAGTGGCGGGTGGACTGGTTTGAACATAGCCAAGACTGGAATGCAGTGGAAGCATTATTAAAGGATCTTCGACTCGTTTTAGCTAATACGCCAATTTTAATGACGTTCCGTACTTCTAAAGAAGGTGGCAAAAAAGCAATTGATATAAAAGACTACATCGCATTAAATGTTAATGCTGCCAAAAGTGGTTTAGTCGATTTAGTCGATGTTGAACTGTTCTCTGGTAATAATGTTGTTCAAACAATTATTGAACAAGCACATGCATGTGGTGTTAAAGTTGTTGTATCTAACCATGACTTTGTCCAAACACCGGCAAAATCCGATATTGTGAATCGTTTGAGAATGATGCAAGACTTAGATGCCGATATTCCAAAAATCGCGGTTATGCCAAAGAATATGAAAGATGTATTAACGCTTCTTGCTGCTACAGAAGAAATGGTAAATGATTATGCTGATCGGCCGATTATTACGATGTCGATGGGGACAATGGGGATCATCTCTCGTTTGGCGGGTGAGTCCTTTGGTTCAAGCATGACATTTGGTGCTGCTCAAACAGCATCAGCTCCAGGTCAGATGGACGTTGCCGATTTGAATGATGTATTAAATGCGATTCATCAAGCGATATAACGTGAAACGAAAATCGATTATCTGATGTGAATGCAGGTGATCGTTTTTTTTGTTAATGGTGAATTATCGTAATAAGTGCAACACTTAATAACACAAAAAAATTTTGGGGGATTGATATAAGTGGAACATAAATTGTGGATCTAGAACATTTATTTAACAGATACACAAGGAATCGTAAATGAATCACTTATCAATATAGGATCGAAAGGTTTTGTGTTTTATTGAATGTCGCTTTGATTTAACGCTACAATATAAGAAAAAACACATTCAATAAGGAAGGTACGAAAATGCAACCATTTTATTTTGAATATCCAACAAGAGTTTATTTTGGTGAACACTGTGTTCGTGATTCGTTAAGTAAAGAATTGGATCAAATGGGACAAAATGTTTTATTGACAATGGGTAAAGGTTCAGTAAAACGCACCGGCATTTATGATGAAGTCATTACTCTTTTAAACCAAGCGGGAAAAACGGTTGTTGAATTTGCGGGGATTATGCCTAATCCAACTTATGCCAAAGTTCAAGAAGGGGTAAAACTTATTCGCGAACATCATATTGATTTTATTTTGGCTTTAGGCGGCGGAAGTGTCATGGATTGTTCGAAAATCATTGGTACGCAAGCAATGGTCGACGAAGATTTGTGGCAAATGGAAATAGTTAATAAACAAATGCCTACTCAATCAATTCCAGTCGGTGCAATTGTAACGGCTACAGGAACAGGATCAGAGATGAACAATATCGGTGTCATCACGCATGAAGAAAAAGAATGGAAAGGGGGCATGAAAGGTTTAGCCCCAGTATTTGCTTTCTTAGATCCGACTTATACTCAAAGTGTGCCTCGTAAACAAATTTTCTCTGGTGCATTTGATACTTTATCACATGCGATGGAAACGTATTTTGGTACAACAGATGAAAATAGCGTTTCTGATGATCTAGCTTTAGCGATTTGTTTAAATACAGTGCGCAATATGCGTTTATTGCTCGCAAATTTCAATGATCTAAAAGCACGAACAAACTTAATGTGGGATTCATCGATGGCCATTAATGGAATCATTAAATTAGGTCGACCAACAGGTTTTCAATGTCACCAAATTGAGCATCAACTCGCTGTTTATACCGATTGTAATCATGGGCAAGGTTTAGCCGCTATTCATCCGACGTATTATCGAATGATCGCACAAAGTGCACCTTCAAAGTTTAAACAATTTGCGAAATTTGTATTTGATTGTGATGATGCAATGCAAGGAATTGATGCATTAGAACAATTAATTGTCGATTGTGGATTGCCAACGAAATTATCAGATTTGGATTCAACTTGCGAAATTACAGAAGAAATTTTAGAAAAAGTTGCAAACTCTTCACGCATTATTGAGAGTGCCGTGGGGGATTTAAATTCTGAAAAAATTTTGACGATTCTTAAACAATGTATGTAAATGTTTTTTACGCCTCAATGTAGAAAGACAAATAACTAATTTGATTCATTTGTCTGCCATTTGAGGCTTTTTTTATTGCTGAAGGCTGATCAAATTTATAAGAAAAAAGAACGGCCTGAAAATAAAGACCGTTCTATTACGTTAAACAATATTTTTTGTGCGGTTATTCATGCAACAAGGGATCGGATAGAGTGTTGCTCAAAAATAAGGAAATGATTGCAGTAGTCTGCTTTCAAGTCATTTATTTGTTTGCGACATAATATTTGCCTTGCCAAGAGTTTCTTCGCAATAGCTCTTTATCGATTTCATTTGCAACGATTGTTTTCTTTTGTGTCCAAAGCGGAGCAAGTAAATCACTCGCTAATCCATCACCGGTGACACGTTCGATAATCATTTCAGGTGGAAGGATTTCTAGTTGATCACAAGTAATGGAGACATATTGTTCTAAAGTCAAAAGATCAAAAGGCTGTTGTTTCCATTCTTGACCGAGCACAGAGTTGTCTAATAAATGCAACATATGGATTTTAATAGCATCGGGATGGAGATCAGCAACAAATTTTGCGGTCTCTAACATCATCTTTTCTGTTTCGTTTGGTAAGCCGTTAATAATATGTAGGCAAGATTTAAGATGGTATCGATGACAAAGTTCAATTGCTTTTTTAGCATCTTGAGCACTATGCGCAAAGTTCATCGCTTTGGCAGTTTCATCATGAATACTTTGTAAGCCAAATTCAAGCCAAGTTGTTTTCTCTTGCTTTGAAAACCATTTAGCTTGTTCTTCGGTAAAACAGTCTGTGCGTGTTGCAATCGCAATTGCGACGATATCGTCACGCTGATAAAACGGCGTGTAGATCTTTTTGAGTAATTCTAATGGCGCGTATGTGTTGGAAAAAGATTGGAAGTAGGGGATTCCTAAACAATCTGGCCATTTTTGTTGAGCACGTTTTAAGTTATTTGTGAATTGGGTTTCAAGTGTACTTTGTGCGCTTAATATGGTATCACCACTGCCATTTGATGAACAAAAGCGACAGCCACCCACTGATTTTGTGCCATCACGGTTTGGACAAGTGAATCCCGCGTTGAGTGGGATTTTTGCGACTTTATGATGATACATTTCTTTGGTTGCATATGAGAAAGTATGGTATCGCTTATTCGTATTGGAATAAGGAAACGGGTTGTCTAAAATTTGATTCATGTATTCTATTTTAAAGGGTTCTGCCAACAACGGAAGCAATTGCTCGTGCTTTTTGAATGAGTTGGGCATATTTATCCGGTTTTAAGGATTGAGCACCATCAGACCAAGCATGTGCAGGGTCTTCATGCACTTCAATGATTAAACCATCCGCGCCTGCAGCAATCGCCGCTAAAGCTTGCGCTTCTACTAATTTCCAATCGCCAGTCGCATGAGATGGGTCAATAATAATGGGTAAGTGAGTTCGTTCTTTAATAATTGGAATAACGGCTAAATCAAGCGTATTGCGTGTGTATTTTTCAAACGTACGGATACCACGTTCGCAGAAAATTACATTCGGATTGCCTTCGGACATAATATATTCGGCTGCCATAATCCATTCTTCGATTGTATTGGCAAGTCCTCGTTTTAAAAGGATAGGTTTGTTTGTCCGGCCAACAGCTTTTAATAAATCAAAATTTTGCATGTTGCGGGCACCAATTTGTATCACATCTACATTTTCGACAAATTCATCAAGTTTATCGATGCTCATTAATTCAGTTACGATCGGTAATCCAGTTTGTTCTTTTGCTTTTTTTAACGCTTCAATTCCAGCACTGCCCATCCCTTGGAAAGAATAAGGAGAAGTTCTTGGTTTGTATGCTCCACCACGAAGCATGTCGGAACCAGCTTCTAAGACTTTGCCAGCAGTAGAACAAATTGCTTGTTCACCTTCTACTGCGCAAGGTCCGGCAATCATGATGATTTTTTTGCCACCAATAGGGATGCCACAAACGTCAACAATTGTATCTTCCGGATGGAACATGCGATTAGCAAGCTTATAAGGTTGAGCAACGCGTTGTACGTTATAAACAATTGGGTTAGCTAAAATAGAACGTTCATCAATGGAAGCTGTATCGCCAACTAAACCAAAAACGTCATAGTTTTGACCGACGATGCGGGTAATTGTTAAACCACGATCTTCAAGATTGTGAATCAAATGATTCACTTCTTGTTCGGGAGCTGTCTTTTTTAAAGTAATAATCATAAGATTAGAGACCTCTTTCTTTGTATATCTAATATTCACAAGACGCAAAAATTGTACTGCGTATCCTTATGAATTTATAGTTTTTAATTTCACACATAATATCGAAAACAGAATGAAAGAAAAAGTAAGAAATAAATTATTTTCAAAAAAATTACAAGATGTTTAAAAAAGTGTTTATTTTATATAACGATGGATAAAAGGATACGACATACAGAAAAAGACTTCTTGCACTCTATCTTATGAATCACAAAAAATTAAACAATGCAATAAAAAAGCTTAAAGTGGACTGAATTGGATCATAAAGTGGCTAAGTTGGTTTGTTTTTGACTCAAGAATAGATATGAACTATCATTTAATCATAGAAATACTTCAAAACATGAAGTGTATTGAAACGGAGAGTGATCTTATGAAAATCAATATCGTTGGCAAGAACTACGCAGTTAACCAAGCTCTTGAAGAAAGAGTAACAAAAAAACTAAAAGGTTTGGAACGCTATTTCTTGATTAGTGAAAACGACGTCGCAAACGTTCTACTCACATCTTATCCAACAAAAGAAAAGATTGAGGTGACTATTCCAACCAAATTTGCAATTCTGCGTGCGGAAACTTCCGACGCAGATGTATTCAATGCAATTGATAAAGTCGTGGATAAATTAAAAGACCAAATTCGTAGACAAAAAACTCGTTTGGCAAACAAGAAAGGAAACCCTCTATACGAAGCATTTTTAGATTATGATTTACTTGGAGAACCTGATCCTGCAGATGAAATCGTAAAAACTAAGAGTATCGTCCCAGAAAAATTACCTTTGGACGAAGCAATTGCAAAGATGGACTTATTAGGACACAGCTTCTTCATTTATACAGATGATGAAACAGACAAAATCGCTGTTGTATACGTTCGAAATAATGGTGGTTATGGTCTAATTGAAACGGAATAATTTCGCCAATAATTTCTGATAATATATTATTTTAACTCTTATCAATAAGAGATGATCCATGTAATATCGGATCATGCTAATAATTCTTAAATATTAAATAGTAGAGAAATCAACCTCGACAATTCAAGAAGAGGTTGATTTCTTTTTTTAGTGACATATTTTATTGCATAAAAAGAGATAATAATTTAAATATCTTTATCTTATCTTATTTTTATTGATTAGTTTTTAGATATTGAATTATATGGAAAAGATCGGTGAATTTATCGTGAAACACGCGTTACAAAGATGTAAAAAATAGAAAGAACAAGACTTTTTGAAAGAAAAATAGTGGTTTGTTTCATAAAACGTGGATTTAGGAAAAATAATGTGAATTCCTAAATTTCATGCTTCACTCTACTTTTTTTTAGGTGAATCATGTAAACTCTCTATGTGCAAGATAAATCTTATAGATAGATTACTTGATAAAGACTAACATGCTATCTGGTTGTAAGTGTTCAGTATAAACCCCTTAAAAATTGAAAGCTGTTACTTTTCGTTTTTGGTTTTCTCTTTTTGACCCGCAATTTAAGGATAGCACTTTTTTTGCTGAAATCTTTTTGTATCTTTTATATAGTAAGCGCACATGTGTTATTTACTTTATTAAGTATTGCAATTGTACGAATGGATCAGGGGCTCTTTCATCTTGATCTTTGGTATGATTAGAACTTGTTGATAAGATTGAACCGAAAGAGGAGGTTTTTTTCATGGGATTTATGGATAAACTCAAAGCGTTCGTTGAACCTGAAGATGAAGAATACGAAGGCGAAGAAGAAGTTGTTGAACAGCCTGTAAATACAAACGTTGCTGAAGCTACTTACAAAGCTCCAACAAACACTTATGAAACACGTCGTAAAAATGGCCCTACACCATTAGATGACAAAACAAAAATGGTTTTATTTGAACCAAGAAGCTTCGGTGAAGCTGAAGTTGTTGGTTCTCGTTTAAAAGAAGGAAGAGCAGTCGTTGTAAACCTTCATAAACTTGACCGCGAATTCGCACGTCGTACAGTAGATTTCCTTTCTGGCGTTGTTTATGCATTAGATGGTAACGTGCAGAAAATTGGTCAGAATGTAATTCTTTGCTATCCAAGTGATATCGGTGTGGCCGGAACTATCAATCTTGGTACAGCAGCAGATGACCAGGAACTCGAAGTAGAAGACGAAACATTTGCTTAATCAATGAAACAACAAAGAACCGGACAGGAACAGTTTTCCAGAAATATCACAAACGGAATTATCCGTTTTGAAAAATCTGGGTTACCGTTTGTGACCGGTTTTTTAACGCCGGCCCAACAAAATCAAGCACTGCGTTTATGTACAAAAGTACCTCATTATCTTGATGGGGGAAGAGAAAATGCATTACGCGCACGATTAATTGTTGGTCAAGTGGATCCTAAAGATCAAATGGACCAACAAACAAATCCACAATTCAATGAATACGATTGGGATGAATATCAAGATTATTCTTGGTCGAATACAAATTTGAATTTAGAACAACCACGTTACACTGCCATTTTAAAATCAAGTTATCAACATCCAAATAAAGTGTTGTCTCATTCAGATGTATTGGGTGCACTGATGCATGCAGGATTAGAACGTGATGCGATTGGTGATATTACAGCTGATGAAAATACGATTTATATCGTGTGTTTACCTTCAGTAGAAGAGTTTATTGCGACAAGTGTTTTTAAAATTGGCAATGTAAGTGTTCGTTTTACTTCTTCTGATGCAAAGGGCATGCCTACATTAACGTTTGAACAACTTAAAATTAATACGGCGAGTATGAGAGCGGATTGTATCGTGAGTGCCCTTGCGCATTGTTCACGGACGATGGCAAAAGATATGATTTGTCAACGGTTTGTTAAAGTCAACGACGAAATTCTTGAAACTGTTAAAACGCTGTGCAATAATGACAACATCTCGATTCGACGTGTCGGAAAGTTTCGCATTGGCGAAGTGGACGGCTTGTCTCGAAAAGGGAGATTTATAGTTAATATCGACAAATATCAATAAGCATAAACAAAGACACGTCCTAAATAAAAGGATTTTAGAGAACAGCTGGTTGGTGAAAAGCTGGATGAGCGTTATTTAGGGTATCCCTTTGTTGCTGAAAAAGCGAACCAAACGGATTTGAATTGTATGTTTGATCCATTTATTTGTATTAGTTTTTTCCGGCTACAGACCGTTATCTGTGAGTGCTTCAAAGGCAAACTTTGAAGAATTAAGGTGGTACCGCGCATAGTCGTCCTTTTTAGGATGACTATTTTTTTTTGATGATTGATCTTTTCAAAAAAGCGGTCTATCAATGATACAGATGTTTATTGATTTTAATTCAATGATGAAATAAAAGGAAAGGTGAAAACATGGACTACAAAGACACACTTCAGATGCCTAAAACAAGCTTTGAAATGCGTGGAAACTTAGCAAAAAAAGAACCGGGTATCCAGCAACATTGGCAAGATGAGCATCTATACGAGAAAATGTTAGACAAACGTGAAGGATGCGAATCATACGTATTACACGATGGGCCTCCTTATGCAAATGGTGATATCCACTTAGGACATGCGATGAACAAAGTATTAAAAGATGTCATCGTTAAATCTAAATTTATGGAAGGTTACAAAGTTCCATACATCCCAGGATGGGATACACACGGCTTACCTATCGAAACTGCAGTAACAAAACTCGGTTATGACCGCAAAAAAATCGGTATCGCTGAATTCCGTAAAATTTGTTACGACTATGCTTTAGAACAAGTAGAACGTCAGAGAAAAGGTTTCTTGTCTTTAGGAAGCATTGGAGATTATGATCATCCATACATCACATTACAACCAAAATTCGAAGCTCGTCAGATCGAAATCTTCGGAAAAATGGCAACTGATGGTTTGATTTATCAAGGTTTAAAACCAGTTTATTGGTCTCCATCTTCTGAATCTGCACTTGCGGAAGCGGAAGTCGAATATAAAGATGTTACTTCTCCAACAATCTTTGTTAAATTCCAAGTTAAAGATGGAAAAGGCGTTTTAAATAACGATGACTATCTTGTAATCTGGACAACAACACCTTGGACAATCCCTGCAAACTTAGGAATCAGTGTTCATCCACGTTTTGAATATGTTCGTGTTGCAACAGAAAAAGGTAACTTAATTGTTTTAGCAACTCTCGTTGAATCCTTAATGAAACAATTTGGTATCGAAAACTATACAGTTGGTGAAATGTTCAAAGGTAAAGATCTTGAATATATCACTGCATATCATCCTTTATATCCAGAAATTGAATCTTTAGTGATGGTTGGTGAACACGTAACGGATGATTCCGGTACTGGTTTAGTTCATACCGCTCCAGGCTTTGGTATGGATGACTTCATGATCGGTAAACAATATAATCTTCCAGTTTATGTCAATGTAGATGAACAAGGACGAATGATGGAAGAATGCGGTGAACGTTTAGTAGGTAAAACTGTTGATGATGCTAACCAAATTGTAATCGATTGGTTAACAGAAGAAGATAAATTACTCGCTCGCGAAGATATCGTCCACTCCTATCCACATGACTGGCGTACTAAAAAACCAATTATCTTCCGTGCAACGACACAATGGTTCGCATCAATTGATAAAATCCGCGATCAACTGTTAGAACAAATCCACTCCGTAAAATGGACACCAAGTTGGGGTGAGGGAAGAATGCACAACATGATTTCCGATCGTTCTGACTGGTGTATTTCTAGACAGCGTGCTTGGGGTGTACCTATTCCAATTATCTATGGAGAAGATGGAACTCCATTAATGGAAGAAGAAATCTTCAACCATGTCGCAGAACTGATTGCTAAAGACGGTTCAAACGTATGGTTTGAAAAAGAAGCTAAAGACCTTTTACCAGAAGGTTATACAAGTGAACATTCCCCTAATGGAATCTTTACAAAAGAAACAGACACAATGGACGTTTGGTTCGACTCTGGAAGCAGCCACACAGGGGCAATGATCGAAAGAGGAATTTCTTATCCAGCTGATTTGTATTTCGAAGGTAGTGACCAATATCGTGGTTGGTTCAACTCTTCCTTAATCGTTGGTACAGCTGTTCATGGCCGTTCCCCATATAAAGCAGTTCTTTCTCATGGTTTCGTAATGGACGAAAACGGAAAGAAAATGTCCAAATCACAATGGAACGCTATGGCTCCATCGGAAATCACAACTAAATATGGTGCAGATATTTTACGTTTATGGGCTTGCTCTGTAGACTATCAGGCTGACTGCTCCATGGGAAATAAAATCTTGAAACAAGTTTCCGATACATATCGTAAAGTGCGTAACACATTCCGTTTCCTTTTAGCAAACTTGGATGAAAATACGTTCACTGCTCAAGATTTATTAGATGTAAATACATTGAGTCGTTCTAATCGCTATATCTTAACTTTATTAGATGAAGCAGTTGATACATGCAAAAAAGCTTATGATGAATTCCGTTTTGCTGACGTTGTTACAACATTAACAACACTGATGACAAATGAATTATCTAGCTACTACTTAGATTACACAAAAGACATTCTGTACTGTGATCAAAAAGATTCTAGAGATCGTCGTGAAGTACAAACTGTTTTATACGTTGCCGCTTCCATGCTGACTCGTTTATGGGCTCCAATCCTTGCTCATACAACAGAAGAGATCAACAATCTTATGAAATTTGATGAAGAATCAATTCACTTAACTCGTTTTGAAAAATCTGGTTTAAGTGTTGAAGATCCAACATTAAAAGAAGATATGGCAAAAGCTCTTGCGATGAGAAAAGATGTTCTTAAAGCATTAGAAGAAGCAAAACAAGCTGGTCAGTTGAAAAAATCCAACGAAGCTGCATTAAGAATTAACATTAGCGAAGAAGATCAAAAACAGATCAAATCTGTGATCGACAATTTAGCTCAATGGTTAATGGTCAGCCGTGTTGAATTTACTCAAGACGAATTGAAAGCTTATGAAGCATGCCAAGTTGCAGTTGAAAAAGCGGTAGGTCATGTTTGCCCACGTTGCTGGAACTACACAGAATCTGAACACGAAGATGGCTTATGCGATCGTTGTGCTGCAGTTTTAGAAAAAAACTAATCGATTGAATCATTGATCCAAAATATTCAAATCAAAATTAGAGCCCGAAAGAACTGAATCGTTTTTTCGGGCTTTTTTTTCATAAATTATCCTTTTTTACTTATAGGGATTCTATTAGGATTACATCTTGTTGATTTTAGCGGTTAGGTTCAAATTGTGAATATTGACATAGATAAAATAAAACTGTGTAAGGTGCTAGATAAACTCTGATAGAGTTCTGGCAACTGACACAGTTTTATAAATGTTTTTTATGCTAAGATCCAATTTCCAATCCATTCGTCTTTTGAGGCATTATAGAGACGCTTATAAAGCTTTCCATTTTCAATTTTATATCTCCATTCAATGATATCTTTTTTAGATTCGACATTTGTTTGAGGATCAATCTGCTGTGCAAAGGCAGAAATAGGCTGAAAGAAACCAAATCCTAATGTTAATGAAGATAATAAATAAGAATATAGTAGTTTTTTCATAGTGTTACTCCTTTATGACATGTATTCCTGATTTGATTAAATCTGTTGGATCTTGAATTGGATATTTTTCATTTCCTATACAAAACAAATATGTACCGTCGTTTTGTTGAATCAAATATCCAATGTCTATTAATTCTTCTTCAGAAAGAGTTCCCTCCGTAATTACAGTATCGGAAAAATACGATTCAAAAATAATGGAATTTGTCAGGATAGGTAAAATAAATAATAAACCAAGCAATAGTTTATTTGTTTTTTTCTTGAATTGTTTATTCAACAAATAGTTGATGCGGTAAGAGAGAATACTATTGCTTTCTCCGATCAGGTAAGAAGAAAGGCTGTTTGAAAACACACTCTTCGTATTCTGAAGTTTTTTTTGTACATTTAGCAAAGTTTGGGCATAATCTAACGTCGAAGAAGAATCCAATTGATCTGTGACCTTTTCATCAGCTCGAACTTCAATATAAAAATTAATATTCTTTCTTAGAAAGTAGATTGGAGGAAACCACCAATACAAAATAACTAAAATAGAAATGACTTGTTTCAATAAGATATCATTTTGTCTTAGGTGTTGTGCTTCGTGTTTTAAAATATTGAAAAGCTCTTCTTTCGTAAAAGAAATGTCTGGTATCAGAATACACTTTTTAAATCCTAAAACCATAGGTGATGGAACGGAATCAGATATATAAACATCATAATCTGGAGACGCAAAATCATTTAATAATTCAGACATTTTTATTCGTTTTGAATTTTTAAGGATTCTATTTTCAGCTTTATTTACAGTTAGAACGTTATGAATATAAATTCCTAATCCAACAATGATTCCTATACCCCATATAATCAATAAAATATTTAAGAGTTTAATTTGTCCAAATATTTCTAGATTTAAAAAATCCATTAATGGATTCATGATAGGCGGTAAAACAATTGTCTTTGTGAATTGGAATTCGAACGGAAAAAATAAACGAAGACAAGTGATTAACGCCAATATAAATAATAAATCTGATCTAAATAAACGATAGCTTCTTTCGTGCGTCAATATAAAGCTAAATAAGGTGATTAGCAATAGAGAAACACATAACGTTATAAATACAGAAGAAATACTAAAAATCATATCATTTGCCTACTCATTCATTTTTTATTCAATGATCAAATCTTGAAGCATAGGAATTTGATCAAATTCGGTATCGTTTTATCCATGATTGACCACGATTTGCTCATATGTTTACTTAATAAAAGATGAAATATATTCAGCTTGAAAACTATATGGACTATACAATCGTACAATCAATTTCTTGTTTTGAAATGCTGAGTCGATTAGAAGCAAGCTGAATATAATGGGCAAACATTTATGGTCATGTTTTTATAAAACATCCATGACTTGGATGTCTCTTTTAGTTAAATCGTCATAATTAAGAGGAAAGGTTTTTCCTTTAAAGAATAATATAGCAAAGCTTTTTAAAGGCGACAACGAAAGAGAAAAATTAACGATTGCTAATAAACACAATAGTTGTTTAGCGAAAATATAAATAATGAATCGTTTCTTGAATGGATAAACTTAAAAGTATGCAGAAAAAAAGCATCGTCATTTGACGATGCTCATTTGAAAGATTAATAGTTTTCTTTTCTAACTTCGAAGAAAGACTGTGCGTGATCGCAAACAGGGCAAACTGCTGGAGCTGTTTTAGCTACGACGATATGACCGCAGTTACGGCATTCCCAAACTGTTTCGTCTTCTTTAGCGAATACTGTATTGTTTTTAACGTTGTTTAACAAAGCTCTGTAACGTTCTTCGTGAGCTTTTTCGATAGCAGCAACACCACGGAATTTTTCAGCAAGATCGTGGAATCCTTCTTCGTCTGCATCGTTAGCCATGCGAACGTACATATCAGTCCATTCACCGTTTTCACCTTCAGCAGCAGCTAAAAGGTTTGCAGCTGTATCACCAAGTCCGCCTAAAGCTTTGAACCATAATTTAGCATGTTCTTTTTCGTTTTCAGCTGTTTGTAAGAATAAAGCTGCGATTTGTTCGTAACCAGCTTTTTTTGCTACAGAAGCGAAGTAAGTGTATTTATTTCTAGCTTGAGATTCACCAGCGAATGCTTCCCATAAGTTCTTTTCAGTTTTAGTTCCAGCATATTTGTTTGCTGGTTCAATTTTTTCAAATGCGCTTGCAGGTTTTTTGCATAAAGGGCAGATAATATCTTCTGGAAGTGGTCCTTCATGAATGTAACCACAAACTTTACATTTCCATTTTTCCATAGTTGTTTCCTCCTGTGATTTAAAACAATAAATTCTCTAATAATGTTTTACCATATTTCGCACAAGAACGAGATCGGTTTTCACTTATTTTGAGAACGTTTTTTGTATTTCTACGTAGAGATTGTATAACGAGACGACTCTTTAAATCTACATTTTGACTAGAAAATTTTTGTAGATCGTATTGTTTTGAATAAATGATGAGTATAGATAAATTTTATAGAATCGCAGTTTACGAGTCGATCATTATTCTAGTTGAGGTCGATAAACTGATGTTTATCTTTATCATCTTTTTTGTAGCCAAATGGTGCAAAAGCACCAATAAACTCACCATTCTTTCTTTTGACTTCTTTAGATGATTTAACCTTCATAGAAATATCTCGACAATAACTGTCATTGATGAAATTTCTAATCGGAAGTATTAAGTGTGTATCACTCATATCAGCATTTTCGCTATCGTAGTTATCATTTACCGATATAAAGCGAACACCTTTTTCTGGAAATATCTTTTGAAGATATTTTCCTTATTCAATATAATCTCTGCCAAAGCGTGATAAGTCTTTTACAATGATGATATTAAATTTACCTTTATTAAGATTATCAATCATGATATACAAACAAGGTAAAAATTGGTATTGTGAAATCGAAAATATTAAAATAACTATCAATTCATATAGTTATACAATTATTACAGCGCATATTATTAAGTAAATTATAACCGAGGTGGAAATATGGCATCAAGCAAAGAATATTTAGAGTTTATTTTAGGGCAGCTATCTGAGTTAGAAGAAATTACTTATCGAGCTATGATGGGAGAATTTATTATTTATTATCGTGGCAAGATTGTAGGTGGTATCTATGATGATAGATTACTTGTTAAACCAGTAAAATCAGCAATTAGTTATATGCCGACGGCTTCATATGAATTACCCTATGATGGAGCAAAAGAGATGTTGTTGGTAGATGAAGTTGATAATAAGGGATTTTTGGCAGGTTTGTTTGGTGTTATGTATGACGAACTGCCAGCTCCAAAACCGAAAAAGAAGAAACGAATAACTCCCAGTTTATAAAACTAAGAAAACTGGAAGTTGTGGAGGTGACATTAGCATGATTTTTGATTTTAATCCTTGGCAATTGGATGTTGATACTGACTTAACAAAACAATTATATGAAGAAGTTGATTATTCTACTGATAAAACAGCTAATATGGAATTTATAGAAAGTCTATCATTAGAACAACAACAATTTTTTAATTCTTTGGGAGTGGATTTAACTAAGATAGATGTTGATAAAACTATTTATGATATTCCAGAAGATGAAGAAACACCTGCTTCTAAAATATACAGAATGACAGTTAATTTTTTGATTAGAGGTAAAATATTAGCATTGCCTAAGTATCAAAAGGATATTTATAGTGATGAAGAGGTCTTTGGAAAAAATTTTCCCGAATCTATAAAAGTTTTATCTTCTAGCGATGATGATTATATCAAAGTCTTTGATAATGGAATTGGTGCAGGTATTGTATTTAAACATCCTTGTTTTCACTATGACAAAGAAATTTTCAAAGAATGGGATTGTGGATATATTTTAGGAACTATTTTGATAATGAAAGATATGTAAAGTAAATTCTAGGTAAGGCGAATACGACTTCTGATCATGTATTGCTTGAAAGTTGAAATAAATTTTTTGCGAATATATGATTAAATTACGATGCTTGATCAATGAGAGTGTTGAGTTTGTTCTTTAAATTCAATGGATCAGTTGGTAGGTTTCTTGTGACTATATGTAACTTAACAAATTGACTTGATAATAAATTGAATTTAGCAAACATTGTACTTTGAATGGATCTAGAAAAGAGGAACATGATGAACAAAAAGTTTTTTGTATCTTTCGTTTCAGCAGCGATTGCTTTGAATGCAATGGGGTCTGTTACCATCTTTGCTGATGATTTTGTTGATGAAAAAACTGCAACGAATGATCTAACTCGATTTTCACAAGAAGTGGTATGGAACGAAGACAACTTTGGTGATTTAGTAAAACTAAGCGGGACTCAATTTACTGGCAATGGTTCTAACGAACTAAAAAACTCTAATGGAAACACATTAAAAGCCGGAGATAAAGTTAAAACAGCTGACTTAGCGGCTGTAACCCATGTAACATTACTTGACTTTTATGGCGAAATCAAAGGTTTGGAGTACTTCACAAATTTAGGCTTTTTTCACGATAGTGACGCTACCAAAATTACGAACAAAACTTTAGATTTTTCTGCAAATACCCAGCTCTTTAACCTTCTATTAACAAAAGCTACGAATTTAGAAAACCTAATTCTTCCTAAGCCAGATCGAGCAGATTTTCATGGCATCTCCTTTTTGACAGTTGAAAATGCTCCAATCACGTCTTTAGATGTTTCTGAGCAAAAAGATTTGGAGTTGCTTAACTTAAAAAATTCGAAATTGACCTCCTTAGATCTTTCAAATTTAAAAGATTATTCTACGGTTCATGCAACTGAAAACCGTTATTTAAAAGATGTGGATCTCCCTAATGGAAATGAAGGAAATCTAACGCAAATGTATGCCTTAGATCTTTCGAATAATGCTCTCGAATCGGTGAATTTAGACTACATCAATTTTATGGGTTATTCGAATGAGTATGAAGAAATTGTTAGTCTTGAGGGTAACCATATTGGTGCGTTGGATTTAAGTAAGACGAATGTAAATGGATTAGTGAATTTTGGAACTCAAACGATCTATATTTCTGATGGTGTATCCAATATTGATTTAACAAAAGAATTTCCATCTTTACAAACAGGGCGTGTAACCGCAAATAATTTTGATTCGAGTACTGGTGTATTAACGCTCAATAAAGCACCAGCCACGACTTCATATTATTATTCAGTTCCATATATGCGAAAAGGCACAATGGATGACTTGAATATGGTTGTGCAATTAATCCCTGCAAATGCAATGAATCGTTTATATAACCCGAATTCAGGTGAGCACTTCTATACAGCGGATTTAAATGAGAAAAAAACATTAATAGCTCTAGGTTGGAAAGATGAAGGATGTGGCTGGATCGCACCAGGTAATGGTGCAGGTCAACCTGTATTCCGCTTATACAATCCAAATGCCGGGGATCATCATTACACGACTAATGCAAACGAAGCGCAAACTTTAATCTCTTATGGATGGAAAGATGAAAAAGTTGGATGGTATTCTGATGGCGATGTAACGGTATGGAGACAATACAACCCATTTGCCACAGGAGCTGGAGCACACAACTATACTACAAACAGAGTTGAAAATGACCATCTTGTTTCGCTTGGTTGGGTCGGTGAAGGTGTTGCTTGGTATGCGCTTCGATAGCTAGGATTAGACCAAAACATAATATTTCATTCTTAAAGTTGTTGGATGATTGTAAACTTATGCATCATCAATTCATTAGGAATCAATAAAGGCTGACGATTGAGATCTTTTTTCTCAACCATCAGCCTTTTGTTTATTCTATTTTTGTTTAATTTGAATCTGATTTTTGATTTGATCAGTAGCATAAATATCAAACTGTTCAGTTTGAAAATCAGCTGGAAGATCTAAGCTTCCTTTATCTACAATCCAAATCGCTTGTAAATCATATTGTTCGCAAAGTGCAAGTCCCTCTTCTACAGAAACTGAAAATAAAGCTGTTGACATTGCATCACAATACACAGATTTGTCATTGATTACCGTTACCGAGCGCATGTATTCACTTGGATATCCAGTAGCTGGATCGATGATATGTGCATAGCGTTTACCATCGATTTCCATATAGCGTTGATAATCTCCGGAAGTGACTAGAGAGGTTGCTTGGTCAGTAATAAAAGTAAGTACTGAACCATTGGATTCTGGATCTTGAACGCCAATGCGCCATTCTGAACCATCTACCTTTTGTCCGACTAAGACAATGTTTCCACCAGCATTAATAAATCCAGAGGTCAAGCCAGCTTCTTCCAATTTTTGCGCAGCAAGTTGAGTTGTATATCCTTTAGCGATCGCGCCAAAATCAAGGGCAACTTGATCGTTTGTGAGTTGAATCGTATTGCCGTCAACTTTAATCGCATTCATGGAATCAGGATTAATCGCTTGTTGAATATCTTGTGGATCGGGAAGAGCAGGAGTTTCGGCATCAAATTGTTGTTTCCAAACTTGAATTAAATTTCCTTGCGATACGTCGAATTTTGGGTTGATTTCGTGTGCCTTAAACGCTTCATTCAATACTTCAATGATTCGTGGATCCACTTCGATTGCTTTGTCATGAGCGTTTTGGTTAATTTCCATTAGGCTGACATGATCATCGTACGTATGATAGACATCAAACAGCTCATTGCATTCAGTAAATGTTTCTTTAACGATTTCAAGATATTTGTTGAATTCATCTTCACTACATGTTGCTTGTAAAGTAACAGGTGTATCAAATCCAACATCGATTAATGTGACTGAGCGAGTATCCACTTCACTTCCAGCTTTTTTAGGGGATTGAAGATAAACAATCACCGATAGAATTAATGCCAAAACAGCAATGGAAGCAATAATCCAATAGCTTGCATTCGTTTTGGACTTTCTAGAGTTAGAATTCTTTTCCATATATATATTCCTTATCTATATCTAATTACATTCATAGATTTTGTTGAGTATCTTTGATTGTTAGAAATATAATTTATATTCATTCCAACAAATTGGATCACAAAATGTAAAAATCTCCTACACAATAACAAATTTCGTTTTTAAACGAAAATCTCATCTGAAAAGTTTATCTTAAATTTGCTACAGAACGATAATTTAAGTAGATAGAAGTTGTGTAAGTCACAAACGATAAAAGAGAAGCATTGAAATTTTAGCGAAACAAGAACTCGCTTCAGATTGTTGTTCTGTACGTTCAATTGATGTAATAGGAATGATTCAATTGACTTTTGCATTTTAGATAAGATCGTTATTTCATTGTATTCGAGCAAAACAACCTGAAATGTCGCTTTAGAAATACCAGGCTTGTAGAGGCTAACGCATCATGAAAAAGAAAATTGTTTTTGTATGCTTGATTTTGGTCATTACATTTGTTGGGATTGTAAGTTCAATTTTGATGTCCAATCCTAAAAGGAAAACGTTAAATTATTTTCAATCCAATAAAGCAACTTTAATTAGAGATATTGAAGAAAATGAGATGCCTACTTGTAGTCTTGATCTTCCATTTAACGATTGGCAAGGCGAACATCCGATTATGGAATATATTGTGAATCGTCAAGGGATTGTTCCATTTTCAAAATACCATGGATTTTTCTATTCTTATGATGGAGAACCGGTCGCTTTTCAAAATGCGAAAATTGATTTAGTGTCGATCTCTGAAACTAAATGGAAGTGGCATGGAAAAGGTGACAATCAAGGATACGTAGAATGAATTGAGGGAAATTGGTTTTATTTTGAAACTACATCTTGATGAATTAGTGATTAAAAAAGATCGTTTGTAAAACGAGACGTACAACTATAATTAAGATTTTCTAGGTAACTAAGCAGGGGGATACAAACCTCCTGTTTTTTTAAAACAAAAATAAAATTTTGCACGAGCGTTCTTTTGTTTTTAATTTGAAAAGAACAGGTGAACCGTATTGCTTTTTTTAAGTGACTAATATCAAAAAGAGTAAAAATAACAAAATTGTGATGCTTGAAAAACATACTTCATCTTATAAATATGTGATTTGCTAAATTACTTTTGAATGAAAAGAATGACTAAACAAAACGAGGATGTATTTTTTATGTGAACAGAAATGACCGGATTTTTTTGGAAATATTTACAATTTGCATAGAAAACGTGAAAAATTAAAGATTTTTAACAAATTGTCGTAATTGTCAAAATATCATGGGAATTGATTTGATTTTGCC
>Stewie_p2__coassemble_1138_pt1 | contig 36585 bp, 31 predicted proteins | sample Stewie_p2__metabat2_low_PE_036 | metagenome-assembled genome bin Stewie_p2 | reverse complement strand
AATTATCTCAAAAGGCTATTCATCTTAATACCCGTCATTCATTTGACGCTTACAAATAAAAAAAAGCATGAACCTAATCGTTCACGCAATACAGATCTATACAATCTAATTCTAGTTTAAAGGTAATGTAGGATGTACATAAGCCACAAATGGAGTGGAACAATTCACGCTAAAGACTGCTGTTGTAAAACCATTCCATCCGCCGTGTACAGCTTGTCCATCGCCAATATAAATTGCGACATGTCCTTGGTACACAATAATGTCACCTGGAACAGGGGTATTTGTAACTTCACCTAAAGATAAGTACCCAGCAGGTGCGCTATGGAAGTCAATACCAACTGCTTTTAAAGAGTTCGTTACTAACATCGTGCAATCTTGATTTACACCGATTTGGCTTAAAGCAGCTTGGGCAATTTTGTCATATGCTTTTGGATCTGCTTGCCCTTTGCCTGTTTGGTCGAAGTAATAGTTTCCTTTGGTTACGTCAGTTTCCATTAAACCATTTTCGTCAAAGCTATATTGGGCATCGTTGATTTTTACGATTTCGTTTTCAATCATTTCTCCCGATTCATTGAAGTAATATGTTCCTGCATTAGTATTCAATAAACCAGTATGTTTACTTCCTTTATTATCTAAGTAATACGTTTTGTCATTGATTTCAGTAAAACCAGTTTTTTTCACTGCATCTTGTACTGAATTTGTTTTATATTTTGAAGAAGTGCCATCTAATCCAGAAATTGTTGCTTTTAAGCTTTTGTTCACGATTTTATTTTGATTCACTTGAGCGGCAAGCACGTTTGGATTGATCACTCCTGTTGCAAGCAAGAGAGCTGTACTAACTGAAAGAAGAGATTGAGTAAATTTTGCTTTCATTTGGTGTCCTCCTTGTCGACGAAAAATACCTTACCAATCCTCTTTTTTGAAATCAAAGCTCTTCGTTCATTTTCCTTAATAATTTCTTAAGAATTTTGTTGATCAAAAATATAAAAAAGCTTTATATAAAGCACTTCTTCAATTTTTAAGGGAAATTATGTGTTTCTTCATGAAATTTCATTATTTTTTGTTTGTTTGTCTATTGTGAACATTTTTCTGTTTTTTCTTGAAATTCGAATACAATTCCAAATCGTTTTCTTCCCATATTTAAGGCATTTTCACTCGTTTTCTCACATTTTTTGCTCGCTTTTTCATTTATTCTGCGTTCATTAGATGAACAATCCCACTCTTTCTAGGCCTTGTTAAATATTAAGAAATTATGAACAAAAGAACGCTATTTTGGTTGTTTTCCCTGTCCAACAATCGAAAAAAGGCACCTGATTATACCCAATCAAATGCCTTTTTAGATCTATATTAATATTGAATTTTAAGCTTCGAATTAGAAGATTAAGTTTCTTGGCGTACGTGGATATGGTTGTACATCACGGATATTTTGAATGCCGGATAAGTACATCAACATACGGTCAAAACCTAAACCAAATCCAGAGTGAACGCATCCACCAAAACGACGTAAATCCATATACCATTGTAATGTGGATTCATCCATGCCCATTTTTTCCATTTTGTCTTTTAAGACATCATAACGTTCTTCCCTTTGGCTTCCACCAACAAGTTCACCAACATAAGGAACTAATAAGTCGCAAGCTGCAACTGTTTTTCCATCTGCATTTTCGCGCATATAGAACGCTTTAATATCTTTTGGATAGTCTGTTAAGAATACAGGGCCTTGAACGACTTTTTCGCAAATATAACGTTCGTGTTCGGATTGTAAATCCATACCCCAATAAATTTCGTTATTTTCAAAAGAACCTTTCGCTTTTTCGAGTTCTGCAATTGCTTCTGTATAAGTCATGCGTTTGAAGTCGGAATTTGCCACGCGTGTGATGCGATCGATGCAATTTTTATCAATAACGCGTTGGAAGAAATCCATTTCTTCTGGTGCATGTTCTAATACGTAATTAATGCAATATTTGATCATTTCTTCAATGACATCCATGTTGTCGGATAAATCCGCAAAAGCCAATTCTGGTTCGATCATCCAGAATTCAGAAGCATGGCGTGTTGTATTGGAGTTTTCCGCACGGAATGTTGGACCAAATGTATAAACGTTACGATAAGTTAACGCAAATGGTTCAACGTGTAACTGACCAGATACTGTTAATTGCGCATGTTTGGCAAAGAAGTCTTTTTCGTAATCTTGGTTTTTGATTGTCGTTACTGTGAAGCATTCACCAGCACCTTCAGCATCGTTTCCTGTGATTTCTGGTGTGTGAACATAAACGTATCCACGATCTTGGAAGAATGTATGGATCGCCATGGATAATACAGAGCGAACTCTAAAAATTGCATAGTAAGTGTTTGCACGAGGTCTTACATGAGGAATCTCACGTAAGAATTCGAAGCTGTGACGTTTTTTCTGTAAAGGATAATCATGATCCGCCATACCTAATACAGAAACACGTTTTGCTTCAATTTCCAAAGGTTGTTTACCGTTTGGAGTTGCTTTAACAAGTCCTTCCACTTCGATTGCTGATCCAGTTGTAATTTTACTCGCTTCAGCATAGCCTTCCATTTCTGGCGTATATACGATCTGTAAGTTAGAAAAGCAGCTTCCGTCGTTTAATTCGATAAAACTTACGTTTTTAGAATTACGATTTGTACGCACCCATCCTTGGAGTGTTACGATTTGGCCATCGTATTGTTCTACTTGTTCTTTTAATTTTTTAACGAGCATCTTAATTTCCTTTCTCTTTTTTGCATATTCAAGCGTTTGTTTTTTTACATTTAGAATTCGTGTTCAGTCTGATCCATTCATTCAAAAAAAAGCTCCTCACTATCAAATTGATAATGAGGAGCGATAATTGACCGCGGTACCATCCTGCATTCCCACATCGGGGCACTTCATTAGCCTTAACGCGGCGAACGGAACAGTCTACCATTGATCAAATTGATTTGATCAACTTCTCCAGTTCAGCTCAACAGTTGTTCATTACTGAGTTCTGCTCCGGGTTTCACCTATATCCCGTCTCTCTTTGCCAGAATGATCAGCTTTCTACTGTTTCATAGCTGTTGTTGAATTCATCGAATTCGTTGTGAATACGAGTTCTTGGATAGAAGATACCACATCTACGGCTTTAACAGCAACCCCATGTGGTACTTGGAAGTGTTGATGCGTAAAATCAACGATTCCAGTAATTCCATTTCGAATCAAACGATCGACTGTATTTTGAACATCATCTGAAATTGTTAAAATTGCAATTCGACATCCATTAGGGATTTTTTCTTCAAGTTCATCTAATGTGTAAACATCAATGCCAAATACGTTTCCTGCTTTAGCTGGATCCGCATCAAATGCACATGTAATTTCACCCACGACATAATCCCATTTGTTGTAGTTTAACAAAGCGCGACCTAAGTTCCCGGCCCCAACTAAGATGATTTTTTCATCAAAATCAACGCCAAGCTCAGAGTTGAAAATTTCAATTAATTTATCTACATCATAACCATAACCTTGTTTACCAAGCGATCCTAAAAAGGAAAAATCGCGTCGAATTGTTGTTGGTTCAATGTCTACAAAACTACTCAGTTCACGAGACATAATTTTCGAAACTCCATTTTTTTGAAGTTTGCGCAACGCTTTTAAATAGACTGGATAGCGCTGAAGCGTTGCTTTAGGTACTGGATTTTGATTTTTCATGATTTATCACCGGCATTATTTTATCATCGTTTTTTCAAGTTGTGAATTTATTATCAAAAATTTCGTGCAATTTCTTACTCTTTTCACAAATATACACTGATATTACTCTCTAATCTATTCAAAAATGTCTATTTTTCACAAAAAAATCTTCAATTTCATATTTACGTAATAAGAATTTGAAGATTTTCAGATTTATGAATTTTAATAGTGATCTTCTTGCGATTCACCTAATCTTGAATATTCTTTATTTATATTTCTAGTTGCATGACGAACTTAGTAAGTATCATCACGATCTAAATCAGAAAAATGAATCGAATCTTGATCAGACAGACGAATGATCGGTCTTGCCGCATATCCAGTTTTTTTGCGATTCGGTGCGGCTTTGCGCTCGCTTTTCACTTTTTGTGGCACAGAAGGAACAGCTTCAAAATCGATATTTTCTTTTACAATCGGATTAAATTCTTGCGTGTTTTCGACACTCTTTGTTTTAGGTTTGCTCTTTTCTTGATTCTGTTCTGCCTTTAAGATCACTTCATTTGTAAAAGCAGTTTGTGGCATGTCAACATTATCTTGTTTTTTATAACGTTCTAATCGTTCTAGATCGATCGACACTTTAAACATTTGTCGAATCGAATGTCCATCCGGTCGCCAATATAAGTTTTGAACATCTAAGCTGCGAACAAAGTACTTGGAGTCTGGCGACATGTCATCCGTAAGTTGTTTAAGACGATAAATATAATGCTTACGATCCCACCACCAAAAGTAATACGCTAAAAAAAGCGCGTAGAGCATCAAGCAAAGGATTAACATCCCAAAGAAATTTGCATGCAAGATAAAAACAGAAATGGCCATCCACGCCCCTAATAAAAGCGCTAAACCTAAAATCACAAACCAAGCAATGCGACTTCTTTCTTTGGCGATCCGCATCGTTAGGCGATTTTCGATCGGCTTAAATTCTTCTTGAATTGGCATAGTAAAATCGACTGAACGAAACAACATGGCAAGGAGTGGCTTTTGTTTTGCTTGGATGAGTGCATTCATCCAAGCAAAGACACAATCGGCGCTACGTTGATTTTTCCGTTTTTGATCGATACGCGCTAAACATTTCATTGCCTTGAGCGTGCCATTAATTTGTGTTGAAGAAGAAGACATCGATTGAATGTATTCAATCAAACGAGTATTGGCTAAAGAAAAAGTAGAAATCTCATTTTGCATCCCACGTTCAATTTGACATAGTGCAATATAATCGCGATCTTTTCTCATGAAATTTTCTCCTTTCTTCTTACTCCATCTCTTTTAAAAATCCCTATGTTCTTGAGATTTAACTTTAATATTTTACCTTATTTTAAAGATTAATTCGTCATCCATCAAAATGGAAATATAAATTTTCTCGTGTTTATCTAAATAAACAAAAGCATTCAGCAAATTGCCAAATGCTTATTCTTGATTGAGTTTTGTTGTTGTTGCACCTTGGAAAAAGGTTACCGGAATCATCCGTCGTATAGAATTGTTTTGCATTGTTCCCACAATTTGTTCATCTAATATTTCGACCGCATTCATTGCAATTGTTTGGACATCTTGACGAATCGAGGAGTTTTCAAACTCAGTATTGATGTAAGGTTTACCTCCATCAAACCCAATAAGTTCTACATCTTGAGGAATACGAATGCCATTGGCGCGTAATTCTCTTTTAAAGTGAATTGCTGTCTCGTCTGAATAAGTAAATACACCTAAATGACCGGCACGTTGATGAATCTCGACAATATCCTTTGTAATTTTTGTTACTTCACTTTCAAACAATGCTCTCTTGCGTGAAGAAGGAACTGTATAAATATCGTATTCAACTCCAGAATCGTTACACTGATCAACAAAGCCAGCTTGTCGAGCTAACATCGGAGAATAGCGATTATTTTCCGTGCCCACATAAACTAAGTGTTTACAACTACGTTTCAACAATTCCTGAGCTGCAAGTTTTCCTCCGCCATAGTTATCTGAGCTGACTAAAGGAAATAATCCTGTATCCTCTTTTTCAATCGACACGAGCGGGATATTCACTGGAACATGACTATTCAAATCTGAGTAAGAAATTGATATAATCCCCGCCACACGTTGTTCAATCGACATTTTGACATACGATTTTTCACGTTCATAGTTATTTTCCGAAATACCTAAGATCATCTTGTAATCTTTTTCGTTTAAATATCGCTGGATCCAGTACGTTAGTTCAGAAAAGAACGGTGACCAGACCGTTGGCAAAACAAACGCTACACATTTTGACTCATTCATCTTTAATGCTCGAGCCGCATCATTTCTAACAAAATGTAATTTAGCAATTGATTTTTTTACTTTTTCTTCAATGTCAGGACGAACCTTTTTTCCATTAAGATAATTTGAGACTGTCGCAACAGATACATTTGCATCTTTAGCGACATCTTTCATGTTAGCCAATCAAATACGCCCGCCCTTCATAAGGCTGCAAGTAAAGCGTATGATTTAATTCATTCGAATCTAATGAATAGTTGCCGATCAATAATTCTCCATTTTCGAATTGAATGGGGAGATTATATTTGATCCGTTTATTCGCAAAAGAAAGAACAATTAAAATCTTCTTGTTATCCTTTTCGCGCATAAAGCTGATGACATCAGAATCATTGGTTTCTACGATTTGATAATCACCATCAATCAGTACATCATTTGTTTTTCTCAGTTCAATTAACTTTTGGTAGAATCGATAAATCGAGTCTTCACTTGCAAGATCTTTTTCTACATTGATTTTATCATAATTCGAGTTTAGAGCAATCCATGGCTCTGATTGGCAAAATCCTGCATTTTTCTGATTATTCCATTGCATTGGTGTTCTAGCATTATCGCGTGTTTTCCATTTCACCATTGCAAAAGCTTGATCATCCTCTACTCCTAAACTTTTAAGCAATTCATAAGTGTTGAACGCTTCTAAATCACGCATCTCTGACATCGATTTGAAATCGACATTCGTCATACCAATTTCTTCACCTTGATAAACAAATGGGGTCCCTCTTTGCATGATTGTCAGCATAGCTAACATTTGCGCTGACTTTACACGATATTTTCCTTCATCGCCGAAACGAGAAACAATACGAGGTTGATCATGGTTTCCAAGATAATTTGAATTCCAAGAAAGTCCTTTTTGCCAATGGTCAAGATCTCGACGCAAATCACTCAATTTAAATGCAATATCGGAATAACGACCATATTCTCCATAGTCAACATGCATATGTTCAAATTGAAAGATCATATCGAGTTCTTCACGTTTTGGATCAACATATAATTGACCTTGCTCAACATCAGTATGCGGTGTTTCACCAATTGTAAAAAGGTTATATGGTTTTAAAACTCTCTCATACATTTCATGTAAATATTCATGAAGATGCTCCCCATTTGTGATTCCTTGGTAATAAGCACCGTATTTTTTATTATCCAAAAGAGGTGCATCTTCAAATTCATCAGGCTTTGAAATCAAACTAATGGAATCCATCCGAAAGCCATCAACACCTTTTTTGGCCCAAAATTCCATCGTTTCATACACTGCTTCTCGGAGCGCTTTACTTTTCCAGTTCAAATCTGGCTGCTCTTTTGCGAATAAGTGTAAGTAGTATTGATTGCGTTCTGGACAATATTCCCAAGCTGAGCCGCCAAATACAGATCCATGATTGGATGGTTCTGAGCCATCGGCTTTCGGATCTTTCCAAATATAGTAATCTGAAAATTCATTATCTCTGCTTTGTTTTGAAGCTTCAAACCATGCATGTTTATCGGAAGTATGGTTAACGACTAAATCCAGGACAATCTTGATTCCCTTTTCGTGGGCTTTTTCGAGCAATTCATCCATATCAGCCATTGTTCCATAAACATCCGCAATCTTTTTATAATCAGCAATATCATAACCATTGTCGACCATTGGTGATTCAAAAATCGGAGTGAGCCATAAAATGTTTACGCCAAGATCTTTCAAGTAATCTAATTTTTCAATCAACCCTTGTAAATCGCCAATCCCGTCGTTATTGGAGTCATTAAAACTTTGAACATAAACCTCGTAAACTACGCCCGTTTTCTTTTCTCTATTCATCTTCATCATCCTCGTTCGTTGCAGTTAAAAGAAGATTGACGTATTTCACTTGATCTTGTGCTTCTTTGACGATCTCTTGAATACGATCACTACTCATATATTCGTGACAAGGTTCCATGCTAAAAGCCATAGCAAGTGGCAAGTTCATCCCTGCAACTAAATGAGTATGAGGACGAGAACTATACGGTACAAACTTTTGGTTCACGGATCCAGCCAATAAATCCGTTAATATCACAACTTCGTCTTCTACAGAAATTTCATTAAAGATTTGTTCGATTTGCTCATCAATTGGTTTGTTGTCTACATAGGCAGTGATGACTGTAAACTGCTCCTGTTCACCTTGAAAAAACTGTAACGTTTTTGCAATACCATCTGAGAGCATAGAATGACTAGCAATAATAATTCTTCTTTTCATATTATTCCTCATTAATTAAGCGATTCCTAAGATTCCTGTAGCCGCACCGACTAATGAAATCACAATGATGAGTAAGATGATTTTTGTTGGAGTCCAGTTTTTCTTACCAAGTAAGTAGTAAACGAGTAGCGTTAATCCTACAGGCAATAGAGCAGGCATGATTTTATCGAAAATTTCTGTTTGTACGGACAATACGACATCACCTGTCGAAAATTCAAGAGGGGTAATCATTTTCACTACTGTAGGGATCAAAGATCCAACGACCATTAAGCCCATTACAGAAACAGCATCAGTAAAGCTGCTAATTTGTTTTCCTAAAGATGTAATCAACTTTGTACCAGATTCGTATCCAACTTTACAAAGCCACATTTTTAACCAATAGAATGCAATATACATTACCATCCATAAAATAGCGCCCATCGCATTGCCTTGTAATGCCATGTAACCTGCAATTGAACCCATGATAGTCGGAATTAAAATCCAAAATACAGAGTCACCAACACCGGAGAGTGGTCCCATTAAAGATGTTTTTAAAGATTGAACTGCTTCTTTTGCTTTCAAGCCGTCTTTTTCTTCCATTGCCAATGTTGCACCCAAAATGATATTGGCCATTTGTGGGGTAGCATTAAAATATTTGTAATGATTTTCCATTGCTTCAATATATTCTTCATCATTAGGATAAATCTTACGTAAAGCTTTGCGCATCGCAAACACGACTGCAGGAGCCTGTTGGCTCTCATAGTTATAACCAAGACCAGCACCAAAGATCCATCTTCTAAACATGCTTTTGCGATCTTTTTCTGTTAATTTACTCATCAAAATCATCTCCTTCACTTGCATTTCCTTCTGTTTCTACAAATAATTCTTCACTCTTTTGAACATTATTCGAATAAATGATGTATGCAGCTGCTGCACCAAGTAATGCGATTCCCAGTACAGGTACATTTAAATATGCGGAAACAACATAACCAATAATTAAGAACGACATATATTTTTTAACAGGCATATAGCGTAATAATAAGCCAATCCCCACAACTGGAAGCATACCGCCGGCAATCTGTAGTCCGTTTGTAAACCAAACAGGAATAACTTGTAATACCAAATCAACGATTGGTGTTCCAAATAAAACAACTAATGTAACTGGAATTACGTACTTCATCATCCAAGTGACAACGGTTAAATAGAAAACACCATCCATTTTGTTAAATTGTTTATTCTGTAACAGTTTGAGCGACCAATGAGCGTACACGTTATTGATCATTTTCAAAACAACATCTAATTGTAAAGTCAACATTCCAACAGGTAGACCTACTGCAATTGCTGTTCCTGTGTCTGCCCCAGTGCGAACAGCAAGGAAAATACTTACGATTGTGGCTACCCCATATTCAGGAACAGAGGATCCTCCAATTCCCGCAACACCAAGCGACATCAATTGAAGTGTTCCACCAATTACTAGTCCTGTCGTTACATCTCCCATGACCAATCCAACTAATAATCCAATCGTAACAGGCCAGTTCCCTGTGATTTGGTTTCCGGTCCCGTTATCCCAAGCCATGTAGGCTGCAATCAAAATCACTAAGATATCTTGGATAAAATTCATCTTTATTTCCCTCCTTTAGTCAATAAATCATCTAGTTCAACTTTTTCTTCTTCAGGTGTGTATTGGGCATAAACAGAAACACCTAGTTTTTTAATTTCTTCTAAATCTGCAATTTCTTTTTCATCTAATGCAATACGGGATGAAAATGGTTTACGTTGATCTCTTTCAAACATCGCTCCTAAATCAACTGCTGGTATTTCAACACCACCCTTGAGCATATTCAAAAGCGTTTCTGGTTGTTTGACCAAAACAAATACAGTATGTGAGTCATATTTTCCTGCATTGAAATTGGCAATTGCTGTTTGCGTGTTAATAATCGACATTCCTGTCCCGGATGGTTTGCTCATTCTCATCGTGGACTTAATCATTTCATTTTCACTAATTTCATCATCCACGACCATGTAACGCTTTGGATTCAGTGCACGATTCCATTGATTGACGGTCACACCATGAACTAATCTCTCATCAACTCTAGCTAAAACAATAGGCATACTTTCTTTTCTCCTTGTTTTTAAACGTTTATATATAAAGCCTATATACACTTTATATATCAATGTTTTAAGTACTTTAAACGTTTAAAGTTTATCGACAATTGAATCATACAATTCGCAAGCTATTATTGCAAGCACTTTCTTATTTTTTTAATTCAAATTCTTAAGCAATTAAAATCTAAAGAATACGACAAAACAAATTGCCCAAAAAACCTTCAAATTTCAAATACAGTTTTTGAAATTTGAAGGTTCAATCTATATGTTCTAGTTGTATATAAACAAAAAAAGCACCTGTTTGATCTTTTAGATCTATGCAGGTGCTCATACTCAGAATTTATAAAATCTATTTTGTCTTACTCTAAGCCAATTTCCTGGTTAGCTTGATGCCATTCTTGTTTGCGCAATCGCCGTAATAAAATTGCGGATAAATAAGCGATACATAATCCCGAAACTACTGAAAGCGCACTTAGAATTGGAGCAAGCGTTGCCATGAAAAATTGGGCATAAATGAATGTGATGGCGATAATTTGACCAAACGTATGGCATACAGCGCCCGCTGTTGAAACGCCATAAATGGAGAAGCGTTTGGCGTTTTTTGTCAAAATCATCGCAATACAAGAAAAGAAACATCCAGTGCACGATAAAACAAACGACACAGAAAATAAGGTTCCTGTTGCTAAAGCAGAAATAAAGACACGAAGTGCTGTCACAATCACCATTTCTTTATTGCCATAGGCATAAAGCGCAAATAATCCCGCAATATTGGCTAAACCAATTTTATAACCCGGGATCATAACGAAGATCGGAAAGAATGATTCAATGAGCTGCATCAAAATTCCGACCGCTACTAAAAGCGAGAGCGTAGTAAGTTTTCGACCTTGATTTCTCATTATTGAATCACCGTATCTTCCATTGGCTTGCCGTTGGCATCATCGATTGTGATGACTGTTTCATTCGGTAAACAAACAATCGGTACGACGCCACTATCCACAAAGCCTTGTTTTGAACAATAGTGCTTCGGTGAGTTTTCTTGGCTCACTTTCACTTGATGATCTTTCACAATGATATGTACTGGTCCAAGTGTTCCTTGCACTTCATATTCACCATCTTGTGCTAAATCTAATCGCATCTTTTCTTCATTTCGAACTTTCACGACCGCATAAGCGCCTTGAGATGAGACAAAAAAGAGTGGAATCAATAAGACAATCGATAAGATCAAACATAATGTAATTAATATTTTGTCTGCTCGCGTCATGGTTTTACCGTCACTTTCAAAGAACGTGTCAGCGCGTTGCCAAAACGATCGCGAATTTTAACTTCGATATCGTGTTCGCCAGCTTCAGTCCATATATTTTGGTTCATTTCATAGTAAACGCCCGATAAATCTGTTCCCCCATAAAACGCTTGCCAATCGGGTTGCTGGCCCCAATCCACAGTAACTTCGCTTGGTGTGGATTGTAGCGTTGGCGGTTGCGTATCTTTGACTTTGATTACAAAAGGCGTTTCTTCACGACCTTCTTTCATCACAAAATCATAAGTTCCGACACCTAAATAATCTAACGAAACTGAAACGAAACGATTTTCTAAAATGGTAATCCCTGGGGTTTGCGGTTCTACACTAAGCTTTGATACATCGATCTGATCCGGATCATTAATATATAAAGCAGGATTGGCGTAAACATCCGTTCCTAGTTCCATCACAAATGTTTGATTGGTCAGTTCAAAATCTTGATGACAACCTGCTAAAAGCACGGTTAAAAGCAAAGCGAATCCACTACAAGCAAGGAGTGAAATGATCGTAAATCGGCCCGCAAACGTCGTAAAGATCGGATATTGTGACCAAGAAATAATCGTATCGTGTAGGATGTCGATCCATTCTTGGAGCGAACGTTTTTGTTTTTGCACTTGTAGCGCTTGTCGGCGCAAAGATCGCTGCAATTTGACTGGCTCTTCTGTTTCTAAAGACGTTTCATTATCCGTTTGATCATCTTCTAAATTTTGTTCAGATTTGATTTCATATTGATTATCTTGTTCTAAAAGTGATTCAAGTATGGTCTGTTCAAGCGATTTAGAATCTGCGTTTTCTCCTTGTAATTGGATAGAATCATCTTCTTTAGAATCATAAAAAGACAAGATGTCTTGTTCTTGTTGGACAAGTTCAACATTGTCTTTCGGTTTCACTTTTTGAAGATCATCTTGTTGAACAAGACGATCTGGCGTTTGGGATTGAATAGAAGGATTGCTTGTTGACTTGTTGTGTTGATGTTTTCTCTTCACTTTTTTCATACTATTCCTCCTATCTATTTCCTATATCAAATCATGTTCTATTGAATACGCCAAATTTTATTGGCTATTTTTTTCGTCTTTTTCTCTTTCAGACGCAAACGATGTCCCTAAAAGATCTGGGTTTCCATTCGTTTGCGATAGAGAAATTCCATCTGTAAAAGAAATTGATGAATCAAAATCACTCTCTAAATCAAGTTCTATTTCCCCATCAAGATCAACATCTTCTTGAGTGTCGTTTGCTTCTTGTTGCAAGGCAACGTTTGTTGGTTCTAAAACAAAATCCGGGTTTGCTTCTAAAAATGTTTGTGCTAATTCTTTGATTTTGGTCATGCGGTGTTTCATACCCGATTTTGTGATCGTTTCCCCATACATCAAATAGATTTCATCACAAAGTTCAACATTGCTTGCTTCCGGATTTTTCTTACGCGCTGCCATAACATGTGCGATTTTATCCGATACTTTTTGATGCGATTGTTCGATTACCGCAATCCAATACAATTGGTCTTTTGCGGCTTTTTGCGTTTTCATCTCATTGGCCACTTCGCAATTGTCTAAACGTGTTAATTGGTTATAGAAATCACGCTGAATTCGGGCATCTTCAAACAAAAACAAAGATTGATTTGCGCCCAATAATCGTAAAAAGTCAGCGATTTTATCCCCAGCTTTGGTGTAGACGATGTATTGTTGCTTGCGCAATGTGATTTTGGCTGGAATATAAAAACGATCGAGAATCTTAACGGCCATAATCGCTAAATCTTGGCTTGGTACATTGAGTTCCATATGATAATTCGTTGTTTTTGGGGAATTGATCGATCCCGATGCCAAAAATAGTCCTTGCATAAAGGCACGTGCATTTTTTTCTGAGCGCACAATCGTATAGGGCGGCGTGTTATATAATCCACCTTGGCGTAAGATCCCTAGATCTTCTAAGATGTCATTGGCTTTCGATTGAACAATTAAACGATATGTATTGTTCTTTTTCAAATTCATTCGTTTAATTGTGGCGATTTGGACATCCACATCATATTCGGTTTTTAAAACGCGAAACACCAATTTTGCGATCGAGGCATTTTGGGTTTGGAATGATAGCCACGTTCTGCCATTACTCCAGTTTAAAGAAGCGCGCGATAAAAAGAGCGCTGATAGAAGCGCTCTTGCTTTGCCTTCGGTAAATTCAAGTTGACTAATCTCTTGTTTAATATCACTTGAAAATGACATTGTAACTTTCCTTTTCTATACTTTCTAATATTTCAACTAAGCACTGGGCAAGTTTATCAGAATCGTGACGAATGCGACCCGTTTCATCCACAATTGTTAATTCTTTTGATACCACTTGATACATATGATCTTCTTCCTGCATTTGCACTGGCGTACTGCCTAGTTTGGCATAGCGATCTAACACGTCTTGCTCAATTTTGGCATCGTTATACACCACGAGCGAAACAGGGTTTTTATATGTATGTGCTTCAATCGCGCGAACATGGTCTTCTAAAGAATAGCCCTCTGTTTCGCCCGGTTGGGTCATTGCGTTACAAAAGTATACTTTAGGGGCTAGGGATTGTGCAATCGCCTCGCTAATATCTTTGACAATGACCGCAGGTAAAATTGAAGTATATAAGGAACCAATCCCATAAGCAATTAAATCTGCTTGTTGAATTGCTTCAATTGCCTCTGGATAAGCGTGAATTTGATCTTGATAAAACACTTTGGAAATATGGTTTTGTTTACTTGGAATATTCTTTTCCCCACGAACGAGTGTTCCATCGCCCATTAACGCATACAAAACGGCATTATCTAAAGTCGCAGGATAAATTGTGCCTTCTACATTTAGTAGTTTGCGAATTGACGCAATTGCCCCCATAAAAGAGCCGGTAATATTGATTAACGCTAAAAAGATCAAATTTCCAAGTTGATGGCCACCGACATCTTGATCTCCGACAAAACGATAATTCATCAATTCTGTAAAAATCGAATCCTCTTCTTCTTTTGCCATGGCACATAAAACGTGGCGAATATCGCCCATTGCCGGAACATTATAGGCATCGCGAATTCGTCCTGTTGATCCCCCATCGTCGGCAACTGTAATGATCGCAGTCAAATTCACATCTTCGATATTTTTAAATCCTTTGACCATTGCGGAAAGACCGGTCCCGCCACCGATTAACACAACGTTTTTCATACCGCATCATTCCTTCTTGATAAATCACGATGAGACTTAAACACTTTATATTGATCTTTATAATGTTCATACAAGTAGTTTGTGACCGATACCGAGCGATGTTGTCCGCCAGTACAGCCAATCGCAACGGTCATGTGATTTTTATTTTGTTCACTATAGGATTGGAACACAAAATCAAGATACGAAACTAATCGTTCCATAAAATGTTTTGTCTCTTCTCGTTCCATGACGTATTGATATACACTCGCATCATTTCCCGTCAATCTTTTGAGTTCTGGTTCATAGAAAGGATTGGCCAAGAAACGCACATCAATGACAATATCCGCATCTAAAGGTAATCCATGTTTAAAACCAAACGATTGAAAAGTGATCCCAAATTCCGGTTCACTTTGATTTTTGAAGTATGGTCTTAACATATTGACTAAAGCTTGCGGCGTGAGTCTTGTTGTATCGATATGAATCGTATCTTTCATTGTTTCTTCTAACAATTTAAATGAATCACGTTCGATTTCGATCGCATCTTCCACTGTTGAAGCTACCCCAGAAAGAATGAGGGGATGTAATCGTCGTGTAAAACGATAGCGTAATAAAAGTTCTTCATCACTTGCATCGATAAACACAACCGTCAACGGATGATCTTTGGCATCAAAGAAATTGACGAAATCGATATAGTCATGACTAGAAACACTCAATGCTAAACGATCATAAGCAGGATCTTGAGAAGCTAATAGTTCCTCTAATGCCGGCAACAAAATTTTAGGATAGTTGTCGATGCAGTTAAAACCGAGATCTTCTAATGCTTTCATCGCTGAAGATTTTCCTGCACCTGACATTCCGGTAATTAAAACAATCTGTTTATCCATAACAACGCATCCTTTCTCCATTAAAGGGGTCGATTTTTGAATCTTTTCCATTGGCTTTGGAGAAGTTGTCAAAACTTCTCTCTAATAATTTCCTATTTTACCACGAACACGACCAATCGCTTGAAATCAAGATAATTTCACAATTTCCTCTCGATCGATCCAGCTTGCATAACTTGCGGATTCGATCCTCGTTTTAACTGTTTTATATACATAACAAATAAAGTCAAAAACAAAATTAAAAACAACATTAAAAGATTGACTGATCAATCCAAAAGAAAACGACAACAAGCCAATTATTGCTTATTGTCGTTGATATATCGCTGAATTAAATGGTTTAGTCTTCATTAGCGACAATTCGTTCAAAGTTATGAATATTTTCGTTAGAGCCAATCACAATTACGATATCATCCGCTTCAAAGCGATAGCTTGGATCGATTTCTTCGATCGTTTGACGTTGTTTTTGAATCGCAACAACGGAGATGCCATATTGATTGCGTAAAGCAAGATCTTGCAAGCTTTTCCCAATAAAGAATTTAGGAATACTAATTTGCGCAATATCGATATTTCCCGATACAGAGAAGTAATCAATTACTTTTTGGTTAGAAAGCTGGTTCGCAAGGCGGATACCCATATCTTTTTCTGGATAAATAACTTCGGCACCAATCTTTTCTAAAATTTGACCTTGGTCTTTCGAGTTTGCTTTAGCAATAACGCGTGGGACATGAAGATTTAAGCAATATAAAGAAGCAAGGATATTAGCATCAATGGCACTACCAATTGCGACAACGGCTACTTCACAATCGCCAACGCCAATTTCTTCTAATGCTGCTTGATCTAAGTGGCTAATCACATAAGCATAGTCAGTAAGACATCTCAGTTCTCTGACGCGATCAGGATCACGATCAACAATAATTAAATCTTGACCATTTTCTGCCAATGTTCTTGCGACCGCTGAACCAAAACGGCCTAGGCCAATTACGGCATATGTTTTACGGGGTTTCCCTTTTTTTGTAGTAAACTTCATACTCATTTCCACCTTTGTGTTTCGTTTCGATTTATTTTATTGAATCACGATTCATCTTATCCAATCAAGATCGTTTCTTCTGTGTATTCAGATCTCTTGCTGTCGCCAACAACTAAAGCATTGGCAATCGTCACTGTACCGACACGACCAATTAACATACAGAAGATGATCACCCATCTCGAAAATGTATTTAATGTTGAGGTAATCCCGACCGAGGAGCCAACTGTCGCAAATGCACTGACAACTTCCGTTAAGATGGCATCAAGCGTCAGACCAGGTTGAGAGGCTGAAATCAAAATTGTGCCAATCACTACAACGCCAAGTCCAAAGAAGAACACGGTACTTGCTTTAGTAAAGATAATTTCTGGGATTCTACGATGAAAAAAGCTATTTTGATCATGTCCTGCTGAAGAGGAGAATGCTTTGAGCGTCAAGGCAAAGATTGTTGTCGTTTTAATCCCACCACCTGTTGAGTTTGGGCTTGCCCCAATAAACATCAAGACAATAAAGATCAACAAAGCGCCCGGAGAAAATAAGCTTAATGGATAAGAGGCAAATCCGGCTGTACGCGCAATGGTCGATTGAAACCATGATTCAAGCCACGTTTGATTTGTCATCAATTTAAATAAGACCGTTCCCGAAATCAAAAGTAAGCTCGTCATAAAGACCACGACTTTTGTGGACAAAGAGAATTTTTTCCATTTAAACCGATTTCTACAAATATCGCATAGCGCCAAAAAGCCAAATCCCCCAATAATAACTAAAAACGTAATCGTTAAACAGAACACGACATTATCGCTATATGGGATTAATGAGGCACTGCCATGGAACACATCGAATCCGGCGTTATTAAATGCGGAGACTGCTAAGAATACCGCATGACCAAACGCTTGTAATGGATCAAAGTATTTCAATAAACAAAGGCCTAAAATTATTGCTCCGACCGCTTCAATGCTAAATGTGATGATCACAATCGTTTTTGCAATATCGATTAAGTGCGTATATCCAGCTGATAAGTTTTGGGCAGCAATAAATAAAGATCGCGTTTTAAAACCAACTTTACGACCAGTAATCATAATGAGGAACATCCCCATCAAAATTACCCCCATGCCCCCAATTTGAATCAAGATGGCCAATACGATCTTGCCAAACAAATTGAACGTATCTCCTGGTGGTACGACGGTTAAGCCTGTTACGCAAACAGCACTTGTTGATTCGAATAAAGCATCTAAAAAAGAAATCCGTACACCAGGAAGTTGTGAAATCGGAAGCCACAATAAAAAAGCACCGGCTAAAATTACGCTAATAAAGCCTGTGGTCACGAGTCTTGCTGGTGCAGCTTTCACAAACCAGCGGTTAAAAAGTCTAGAAATCATATTCATTCCTTAGTTCGATTGATCTTGTATTAGACCAATCCCATTTACTTTTCATTTCTATTTTCTCAGTCAAACCGACATGAAATCTTCATATCTGATTTGCTTGTCCTCTATTTTTTGCCATTTTACGTTTATCTTCAATAGGTCAAATAAAGAAAGTCATCACAAGCATAAAAATGTCCTAAAGAATCCGGTTTCAAGGTTTATTTTTAAACATTTATATTCCGAATGTATCCGATACGCATACAGTTTCTCTACTTCAAATACAATTTTAATTGTATATTAACCTTCTAGTGCTTTTATCTTCTTGCCTATTCACTCTGTATTCCGCCTTTTTCTTTTATTTGATAAGCTTAAGACATGTCAGAAAAAATCAAAGCCAACTTTTCCTTTCAATCGCTATTCTGGCTTGTCTTCATTTTAAGTATCGATGCGCTGATCTTTTATTTTTCCAGTCAGCCCGGCGCAAAATCTGCAAGCCAAAGTGGTTTTGTTTTAAATTATTTTCAAATCGTAGATAGTTTGACCACGCAAAAAATCATTCGTAAGCTCGCTCACTTTTCCATTTACGCATGTATGGGACTTTGTTGGACTCACTTTCTTTGCACCCTCAATCTATCTTTACGCCATTGTTTTTGGATTTCGATCTTGATGTGCTTTTTGTTTGCGGCTGGTGATGAATGGCATCAAACATTTGTGCCGGGTCGAAGTGGTGAATTATTCGACGTTTGTCTCGATACTTTCGGTGCAATTTTGGCAACGAGCTGTACTCTTTGGCTGCATACTCATTTCTTCAAAACCAATAACACACAATAAATTGTTTTAAAACATAAATCATGATTTTTCTCCAATCCCTATCTTTTCTTTTATAAAGATTCGGATTGGATTTTTTTCTGAGTAAAGAACAAAAAAATCCCTTTTAACGACATCTCATAGAGTATGTCGATGAAAAGGGATCGATCTTAATTTTCTTTTTGTGCCTGATTGGAAACTGGCTTTGTTTTCGCTTGATTTGAATATTTGCGGTTGGTTTGTGCTCGTTTGTTTTTTGGCGCTTGGTTTGAACGCGATGATTGGCCATTGCGATTCGTTCTTGATGCATTTTGGCGATCTGTATTGGGACGATTCGCTTTTAAACGTGGGTTTTGACCTTTTTTCTGATGGGTCTGATTTGCTCTGTTCTGGCCATGATCTTTGCGACTGGCTTTTGAAGCTGGACTTGATGTTGCGTTGTTTGACGTAGAATCAAGCTTGGATACATCGTTTTGTTGATTTCCTTTTGGCGCTTGCGTTCGTTTAGCTCGATAGGGTTGTTTGATGGAATTGACTTTTGGTTTGGAATAAGGATTTGTTTTTGGTTTTCCTGTTCCATTTTGAGTGTGTTGTCGTTTTGGCTTTGGTTTTGCATAAGACGAACGAGAATTCAGATTGTTCTGATCTGGTCTATCTTCTTGAATCCGCCAATTGTCTTCCATAATTTGATCACGATTGGCAATTGTCATCGAAAACATCTTCTCTAATTCTAGATCGAAATCAATTGCGATTTGTTGTTGACGCGGTTTACGAACATTGGTTGGTAAAGATTCTTGCTTTATATCCAGTGTATTCGTATTCGCTGGTTTTCTTTTTGCTTGTTTAGATGGTTGCGCTGCACTTGGCGCTTCTTTTTGTTTAGCGTTTGATTTTCGCTTTTCTGCATTGTTCGTTATTTTTGATGATGGAGTAGCCTTGCCATTTGTATTTGCTGATTTCTTTTTATTTGGCGATTTCGCTTCTTTATATTCATCATACATACGTGCTTTGGCATGGCGATCAGAAGATTTCATTTTATTGTGCGCAATCTTGAGATCAATCGCATAATTTTTAAGCGTCGCATCAATTTGATCGGCATCAAAGTAGCAAGCAAACTGATCTAACGTTAAGCCTTGTTCAAAACAATCTTCCAAATCCAAATCCGTACGAATTTTCCCTAATGTGTAACAAATCTGCGCCATCTCTTTAGCCGACTTGCGATCTTGGGTCGCTTTTTTGGTTAATGCCGTATAAGGAGAAACGTAAATTCCCCAAGAACGCCATAAACGATTGAGATTTTTTCGTTCGTTTTTCGATTTTGCGTGTTCAACATCTTGATACAGTTCATCTAAAGAAGCATAATGCGCCGCAAGTTTAATGGAACGACTTTCTCCCATTCCCGAAACGCCTGGAATATTATCCGAAGCATCCCCGAATAAACATTTAATCATCGGCACGGATTCAGGATAATAGCCAAATTCTTTTTTGAGCACATGGCGATCAATGAGCACGACACGGGAAGGCAGGCAAGGTGGCATATGGTGCACTTTGCGCCATTCTTTGACTTTCTTCAAATCCGCCATTCCATACCAAATTTTGACGCGATCGTTGATCAATTGGAAATAATCTTTATCTCGTGTATAAATGCGCACGGGAATTTGCGAACTCATCTTTGAAGCAATCGTTCCCGCAAAATCGTCCGCTTCATACCGGGAATCGCGAACTTGGGCAATGCCTAATTGGTCGCAAATCTCATAAGCGAGTTCAAATTGTTGGCGTAAAGGAGTCGGCGTACTTTGGCGATTGGATTTATATAATTGCCAAAGTTCTTTGCGGAATGTATTTCTTCCCGCATCCCAACAGACGACTAAATGACTCGGACGTTGAAACGTCATAATGGTAAATAATGTATGGAAGAATAACTCTAATGCATTACAATAGTGGCCATTGCCATCATTTTTTAACAATGTTGGATAGAGTTCTTCTTTTTTTTCATCGTCTTTTTCTTTTCGAATCGCCCGCGGCAAAGAAGCATAATAACTCGTTGCTAATAAGGACGATCCATCGACAATCAACATAAATGTTTTTCGATTGTTGTTCACTGAATCTTTCTCTCCTAAAACTCATAGAAACGATTCCAAAGTAAAAAAGCATTCAAAAAGGACCATAGAAAAACGTTAGATCAACATCATCTATGTACAAATGAAAAATAGTTTAAATCACGATTCAATTTGTTCGTGGATATCAATATGCTTTCAAGCGAACAAATTCAATATTTAACAAGCATGAATCTCGTGAACTCTTCTAGAGATTCGGATTGAAATTCAGACTGCCATTCTGATTAAAGGTTAAATTGAATGCGTTTGGTTTCGTTCAAATAAAATAATTTGTCTTGATCCAGTCCTGTTTTTTTCTATTAAAAGTCGTAATTTTTTCTTCATCATTTTTGATGAAGAAAAAATCTTCATTCATCCCATTCAAACAAAAGAGTGTACATCACATTGCGTTTATATTTCGAATGTGTACATATTCTATTTTGGATTGAGTCTCATTTCTTTTTGCATATTCAATCAAAAAGAATACAACCAAATTTGTGTTCAATCCGATCAATCACATTGGATGAATATACTGAACAAGGACTGCGATTATTTATATTACAAGAAAGTTTCTAGAAACAAAAGAAATCCGCTTCAAACTCAAACGCCCTATTGTCTTTGTTTTTTCCTTTCAAATCGTAAAACAAAGTGAGCAAGCTCATATTTTTAATTTTTCACTCCATACAAAAAGCCAGGGGCTTTTCCCCTTGCCTTGTATAATCACCAATCATAAATAATCAAAATCTAGTTTCTACTTGAATTTACGTTTCCGATTATTTTGTTTTTTCTTTGGAAGATTTGCGTCTGCAGAAAAAGTCTGAATATAATCCTGTCGAATTGCGGTTGCATCTTGATTCAAAAAAGTAATGATGCGCTCTTGTTCAGAAGTTTGTTCTGGAAAATAAGACTCAAATTTTTGAGCCATCTGTTCTTCTTTTTCATACAGTTTTAGTGCACCTTCATATCCAATCAATTGTTTTAATACCGCACCAAACTCAATATAGCGAGATTCATGGATCGGTAGATCTACTTTTGCCTTAGCAACTTTCCCATTTAGATAAAGGATTTGAACGATAGAATGGCTATTATAGCGATTCATTTTATACCAAAGCGCCAGTTTTTTTGAAAGCAACTTGCCGCCAATGAGCATCCAATTTTGGCTTTGGTAAATTTCCAAATATTGATTCATTCCTTCATCTTCAAACTCTACTCGTTCAAAGCACTCTCCATCTAACAGCTTTTCCAACTGTTCCTGATTCAAAATTCGATTCAATACCGGAATGTTTTGATAAGAACCAAACACATAACGCCTCATTTTTGAAAACAGGGCGACAACTAGAACTGCAGTGCCAAATAAAAAGAAGACTAGCCCGCCATCTATTTCAATTGTTCCGGTCGCAATCACCCAAATTCCTCGTAAAACTAATACAACACCAAAACCCCAAAGTCCAAAAACAAACAACTTTTTGAGCGGATGAAAATGAATCCACTCAATGATCTGGACTTGTTGTTTCCCGCTCATCGACTCATCACGTAAAAGTTGGCGCGTAATCAGTCGATTCAATATTTCAGGAATCCAAGCAATTCCAAAAAGAAATACTGCAATCCCTGCATAAAGAGCAATTCCGATCCAGCCTATATCAAGATACGATTCTAGCAATATGATCAAAATCGCAGGCAAAATCAAAGTCAGAAAATAGGGCAAAAATGAATTTTTCTTTGTATGATCCGAAATCAAATCATTACGAATCGAGATCGTAAAATAAGAGAAAAGCATTATCGCACAAAGACCACCGGAGACCCAAATTTTCAATTCACCAAAACGCATCACATGCACTTCTTGATGCATACTTAAAAATTTTCCACTAATCCCTGCATAGAGACAAAATCCCAAATAAGCCAGAGCCAAAAGTGCCCCTACTATCTTCAATATTGTTTTTTTGAAATTTTTCGATTTTCCATCTTCGTTGTTTTCCTATAAAATCTCTAGCCTATTATCCAAGTTTAGAAACAACCTGGCAGAACTTTCCAACATTCTCTTTCTGATTTTGAATATCTGAGCCAATCGCATGATTCATCAAAGAAATTTTCATCTTATCTTTTCCAAAATAAAGCATGGCAACTTTTCTTCCTGGTAATAGTCCACCTTTGACTTCCGCTTTTGTGATACTACTCAAAGGAAGAGAGAGTTGATTTTCAATGCTAGACACATCGATAGAATTTACAATGACAATATTCAGATGTTTCTCTGTTAGCCCCATATAGCAATAAGCATTGCTTAATGCGCCTAAGGCAGCTGCAGCTCCTTTCGTCAGTGTAGAAAGTCCTCCGATCAGTGCATAGGTATCTGCTCCAGCCATAATGACTGCCCATAATTTGCATTGATATGATTCATTTTCGTCCAATATAGCTTCTAGCATTTCATGTTTATCTTTTTCGTTCATGGTAAGCATAATCATTTCTCCTAATTATTGTTGAAAGTTAAAAAATGTTGAATGAAACCTTTGATCGATGCCTACAGCGCTCAAAATCATCAGTCTACTCGCAGATTCTGATCTAAAATTTCCAATTTGCCATTGCATTCAATCATGCCTGGTTGAACCACAATAATTTTCAGGCCCTCTTGTAGTTCTAGATACTGAGATGCATAGCCCCAAACTTTAATCTGATCGCCTTCTTGAAGTTCAATCGCCGTGCTCACAGTACCGTCTTCATTCAATATTTGGTTGTTCACGCAATAAAGCTGACCAGATTGATCTTCTACGACATAAAGAGAGACATCGCTAGCCAGTGGCGTTCCCGCAATCAATTTATATTCAGCAACTTCTTCGCCCCATACAGTCCCTTCACTGTAGAAGCCAACACTAAGATCTTCATCAAATCCTTCGACAATGGCGTTGAAATCCTGCGCATAGGGTTCCATTTCTGCTTTTGTCGTTTCTTTATAAGCGGCAATCTTTTCATTCGATTGTTGTTCTTTCATTTCTTGTGGCTGATAATCTTTGAATTCAAAAATATTATCTGAAGCAAGTGTGACTGCTGTGAAGTCATCAGACAAAATCACTTTATAAGTCGCAATTTCATCCTCATCCATTGTCTGATTGATATCGATATTTCCTGCTGAATTCAATGCATATCCCTCTACGCCTTCCAATGCTTTTTGTAAAGCTTCATTGGACATTGCACAATTGATTCCATTGATCGTCACAAAGAAATCAGGATTAGGCAAATTCTTATCGGCAGAGTATTCGAGCTCAATTACCGTTCCATCCTGCGCCGGATTACATGGTTCTGCCCCATCATTTACGATTGCGACATCAATTTTTTGATCGCCTTTTGTTAGTTCTCCATATATGCGTTCGCCAGGTTGCAAAGAAACATCTTGCGCATCATATTGTTCTGTTTCCAAACTCCAACCTGCATCAATGAGCTTGCTTGCTTCCAAAGGAAGCGTGTAATAAGTCCCTTCAAGTACAAACTCAGGTGTCCCATCGTTTTTTAGTTGCGATAAAATTGCTTTATCTGTGCAACCTTGATCATTGCCTACGATTGTTTCAGTCGTTGGTTGCGGTTTTGAACTACAACCGACTAACATGCTACAAATCAAGAGACTATTTGTCGTATATGCAATCCATTGTTTTTTCATAAGCGAAAATCCTTTCTGATGTTTATTCCAATTATTTTATTCAATTTAAATATCCATTAAGTTCTAGCCATTGTTATGGCTACATAAAGTATGATCAACAAAATTGCTAGGCACATCGCGCAGAATACCGCAATCGTCGTTTTCACTTTATATCGTTCCTTGAATGTCAAAACCATCATGATCAGTACATCAAAAAAAAAGAAGAACTGACAAATCCCTGCTACAATAACTAACCATTTTGGATGGATCCCATCTTGGTATGACTTGATAAGATAAGCGATAGAATAAGGCGCCGCTCCTAATAAAATTCCATATCCAAACATTAAAAAGAAGACGGTGAACAATCCAAACAATGCCATTAAAGGCAACGGAAATAATGCCATTAAAGTTACAAATATCGTTGCACTTCCACCAATTAAATAGAACGGAATCAATCCATATTTAATGATCAAAGTGCAATTCAACAACGTCTTTCGCGGCCACTTTCTGCCAATGGTTAGTACAACAATCAAATTGACAATGCTCATGATAAAAGGCAAAAGGAGCGATAAAAATTGTAATGCGATTCTATTATCAAAACATCCTGCCAAAAGGAAGAACGTATAAGACACAATAAGATAAAGGATCGGGAAAAGATAAGTCATTGTGTCACCGCCTTTCTATGCTAAATTCGTCATTTAGCTAACTAGATCAAGCTAATGGAAAAAAAGAACAAGTCCAAAATTAAATAATTCGGCGTAAAATGATCCAATTCTTGTTTTATTTTTTCAAGGATATGATCAACCACAACATAGTGGTTAAGTTTTTTTATTCGCGAGCGTTCATGGTTTAAATGGGCAAAAAACAGAAAACAAACAGTGCAATGCGTACAACAACAATCCATATCATTTCGGAAGAAAAAAATGATCATTAATCAGGCCTGCAGCTCTAGAAAGAGAAGTGATGCCAAAAATTGGCTATGGATTTCTCGTCATCGTATGATTCTTATTTTTTATTTGCATACCCATATATATGGTCAAATTGTCATATTTATATGCAAGAATTATATCATTGTCCCCTCTTTTTCGTCTTTAGAAATCTAACAATTCGTATCGAAATTTTTTTCTTAAAATCCACTTTTTTCCATTCTGAAACCAAGCTCATTTATAGAATTCAGCATTGCTCAAAACCACTCTTTTTTCTTATGTTGTATCGACCAATAAAAAAAATCGGAGAAAATTCTCCGATTGAATATGGTCTTGAGTTTTAGTCTAAAAAACGAAAAAGTCTATTTCTTTTTTTGGATCTTTTGGAAAATTCGAAAGTTCATGATCTTTAACCTTTCCTATCTTTAAATCATCCAGAACAAAAAGTCCTCAACGTTGAATTTTCAATTTATCCATTGAACACATCAGAAAACCATTGCTTAATGCGTTGAGATAGTTTTTCCGGCTTTTGCGAAGGCTCAACCGGGATATGTGGGGATTGTTCCATAAAATAATTCTGTGAATCAAATGGGACGGCACTATGTTTTCGGCAATATGTCCCATCCGGTAAGATCAAGCTCGCTTTTGCTGTGTCATGTAATTGCGCATCTAAAATCCATTTGAGTTGTTCTTTAATCTGTGCATCTTGTACTGGGCAAGCAATTTCGACACGATGGTTTAAGTTGCGGGTCATAAGATCGGCCGAAGAAATATAATATTCAGCTTGTTCGCCCCGGCCGAATTGATAAATACGGCTATGCTCTAAAAAGCGACCGACAATACTCGTGACATGAATACGTTCTGTTTCGCCAACTACCCCTGGCAAAATACAACAAATTCCCCGCACAATGAGTTGCACTTCTACACCTGCTTGTGAGGCTTGAGCTAATTTGTCGATAATATTGCGTTCGGTAACAGAGTTAGTTTTAATGCAAATGTAACCCTCTTTTCCTAAGGCAATTTGGCGGTCGATATTTTTCAATAACATCTCTTTAATGCCAAAAGGAGATACGCACAATTTTTGATATTCACCATCTAGCTTATTGACGAGCATATTGCGGAAAAATGCTGCTGCATCCTCACCAATCGTCTGATCCGTTGTCATTAAGCTTAAATCGGTATACATCGCATTGGTTTTTTCGTTGTAGTTTCCTGTCCCAATTTGTGTCAAATAAGTTGTCTTGTTATGGTTGCGTAATGTAATCAAACAAATCTTACTGTGGCATTTGTAACCTTCCGTTCCATAAATAACCTGACAACCAGATTCCTCTAACATCTTGGACCATAAAAGGTTATTTTCCTCATCAAAGCGAGCACGAAGTTCCATCAAAACTAATACTTCTTTTCCATTCTCCGCAGCACGACAAAGTGTCTGGGCAATTTTTGAAGAAGAAGCTAATCGATAAATGGTGATTTTGATCGATAATACATGTGGATTATCCGCTGCTTCGTTTAAAAGGCGTAAGAAAGGATCAACGGAATCAAAAGGATAGAACAATAGTCGGTCTTTCTTTTGAATCTGCGGCATTATCGGCTGATCATGTTTTAAATCCTCGGCCCAACGAGGACGATAAGTTGGATATAACAATCGCGTCGACAGTTCTTTAGGCAAATCGCCAACTAACTTGAATACATACCCCATGTTGAGGGGCGTAGAGTCGACAAAAATTTGATATTTTTCCACGCGGGCAATACCGGATAAAAGTTTTTGGAACTCCGATGATACTTGTGTGCTTAATTCTAATCGCACAACGGAAAGATGATCTCGTTGCTTGAGCAGTTTTTTCATTTGACGACGGAAATCATCCTCGTTATCCTCGAATTTTTCATCATCAAAGCTAATATCAGCATTACGAGTAACCGTTAGAATGCAACTTTCTTTGACCGTATAAGCATCAAATAATGCGGGTAGCCAATGCAATAAGATATTTTCTGTACGGACATAACGCATCCCATCTTCAAGCAATAAGTAAGGTGATACATGAGCGGGAACTGGTACGATCCCGACAGCGCGTTCGCCTTTTTTATTTTTTAACATCGCTACAGCATTCATTCGTTTATTGACCAAATGCGGTACTGGATGGTTTGGACCGATCAAAATAGGAGAAAGAATAGGAAGAAGTTCTTTTTTAAAAAAGCGATTCACTTGTTTTAGATCATCCGAATTCAGTGTTTCTATTGAAACATCCTGGATTCCGTTTTGACCTAACGTTTCCATGACAGCAGTATAGATCTGCTTTTTCATCGTCAAAAGTCCTGGAATCGTATGGTAAATGTGACGCAATTGGTTGGATGGTGTCCAACCTGTTTTACTGTCGGTATCATCTGGTGTCATATGGGCAAGATCAAATAGAGATCCGACACGTACCATGAAAAACTCGTCTAAGTTACTGGAGAAAATAGAAATAAATTTTAAGCGTTCCAAGGCCGGAACGTCTTGATCCGCTGCCTCTTCAAGAACGCGCTGATTAAAACGTAACCAGCTTAGTTCGCGGTTTTGGGTATATCGATATTTTTGAGTATTCTTTGACATAAATATCCTTCCCGGACTCCATATTGACTGACAACGAGTTGTTCTGCTTTAAATAGCTTGAACACATATTGCAAAATCAAAAGTCCTGGTAGTAGCGTGTGAATCCGATCGGCTTCTAAACGTAAAATCAAATCGATAGCCTCTTTTTTTCCGCTACAAAGAAATGTACAAAGGCCATCTAGTTGCTGGGCAGTGATGCAGTTGCAATCGTTGGCGAGTTTGTAATAACGTCGTGCCAATTTGAGAACAGCACGAGCTGTCCCTCCAACACCAACAAGTTGCGCTCTTGGTGTTATTTTGTCTTTATCCACATCAATCACATTGGATATTTCTTGACGTAGGCGTTTTAAGGAACCTTCCCCAGGCAGAATTCTTTTGACGCAACGACGGTATAAACTTAATGAACCCACCGGAAAGCTGGCAAAATCTACTGGTTTTCCCTCTTCAAACGTCACGATTTCTGTACTTGCCCCACCAACATCCATGAATGCACCACCACTCATGTGGAGTTGTTGCATGGCGCCGGCATAACCAAATAACGCTTCATCCTCACCAGAAATGACTTCTACCAAATAACCGGTCGCCTTGAAAATGGCGGATAAGGCTTGATCGGTGTTCGAAATATTACGCAAAGATGCAGTCGCAAAAACGCTGACATTTTTGATTTCAAGCGTCTTTAGAATACTTTTAAAATTCAAAAGTCCAGCACAAGCGCACTCAATTCCCTCAGTACTTAGCTTTCCATCTTCTACATAACCAGCAAGTCCGGTCATCACTTTCTCGCGAAATAGAATTTTGAAGTTTTCATCTTCGATATCATAAAGCGTTAGACGCATGGAGTTGGAACCGATATCTATAATGGCTTGCTTCATTGAACATCTCCGTAAGTTTCATCAGATTCCTTTTGTGCAAAAACTTCTTGATCCATGCTTTGTTCTTGCTGGAGATCATCAGGCACACAAAATAGTAAAATAGCCTTATCGGACTGTGTCAGCGAGAAAGTCACGAGTTCCCATCCTTCTTTGGCCCGTTCATTTGCAGTTTTTTCAATGGCTACGGCCAATTTTTTTGCTTTGTGCGCATAGTCGATCACGATCGTTTGATATGTCATTGTCGTTCCCCCACTTCTGCTTATTCAAATTGGATTTTTCACTGAGTGAAAAATTCCTTGGAATGATAGGAAATCACCTGCAAAACATGATCTTGTTTGTTTAGGCACTCAAGCTACAAATAAGGTTTGCGACATGGATTGAAAATGAACGATAGCAAAAGTCTTCACAATCTTGATAAGATAGATGACTTGTTTTTTGTCATCCTTTTTCGTTTCGATCGAACCTTCATAATAGCTCTATTTTCTATATTCGAGATTCACTATAACGTTGCATTGTGAAATGTAAGTTCACACTCATGTGAAATGTATGTAAAATCTGGACAAACAAAAACCCCAGCCTATCGCAAATTAGCGTGCTGGGGATGTCTTATTTTGTCCTATGGAGCATGAATGTGCTCTATTTCATTTGATCTTGATCTTATGATTAGATTAGTTTTGGTGGAGTTTTTCCATAAAACGTTTTGCGTTTACCGTTGCTCGTTTATGAACGCCTTTACCTAAACATTTTTCACCTTGCCAAGCAGAAACGTTGAATGTATAGATTTTTCCATTTTGTTCAACGAGTTCACTGACAACACGAACACGAGCATGCAATGCACTTGGCGCATCATGCGTCACATTCATCAAAATACCAACTGTTGTCATTCCTTCATCACAGTTTGTGATTTTGCAAGACGCTTCTTCCATCCAAGCAATCATTTGTGGTGTAGCAAGTACTTCTAAATCTCCGCTACGCATTGTTACAGCCAAATTTTCTGGTTGTACTTCATGATATAAAATAGAATACATTTTCATTGTGAATCCTCATTTCTTCTTTCTTTTCCCATTCAATCTTACGAACATTTTTCTAATGATTTGTATGGTTTGTTTATATTTTAAGGTGAACCTCTACGATTTTCCATCGTTTTGTTTTCTCTATAAAAAAGTGAGAATCATTTGTCAAAATAGACTGATTCAAATCCTTATTGACCTCTAATTCATTGCCTATAGCTTGCTTCGTTTAAATTCATCATGAGATCCAAATCCCAAGAAAAATTCATGCATCATTCTTATTTTTTATTCTTGATCAGAAAGTCTGTAAGCTTTTATAAAAGAGTAAAATTCGAATCATTTCCATCGTCTGATTTGATTTCACATTAATTTTGTTTAAGCTTTAAGCATGGACAAACAACAACAAAATGACATCCGTCTATTCAAAAAAGCAAAACGACGAGTCGCTATCGTTTTAATTCTGACCTACCTTGTGATCTCAATATGGCCTGGTGCTGTCTATTTCCTTTTAGATCAACCAATATTCCCACGACCACCGCAATTTACGATCTATTATCTGTTGGCCATGATCATTGAGATGGTCGTTTGGATGTTGATCTTCTTTGCACTTTCCTCAGGAAAGCCAGCGACAAGATATTTATTAATCATTGGGATTCTTGCCCAATTTGGTTTTGTCGGCTACTTAATTTATTCGGTCTTTTTACTCCCTGAATACGTTTTAGTCTTTGGGTTATGGGCCGCACTAGAAATGGTGCGCAACGCCTTATTATTGTGGCTAAATAAATGGTTAAGACATTCTTGGTACGCCAAGATCTTCTTTGATAAAACGATCACCGTTTCCAAGAACGATCGAAGAAGTCAAAAATGGAAAACTCCAGCTGATCAACAAAGCGGCTATCAAGATCCATATGATCCACGATATGATGATCGTTATACTGATCCAAGCGCTTATTCACCAAGATATGACGATCACTATATCAGTGAATATGAAGATGATCGTCGCTACTCCAACCCATATGATCAAAGATATAACCCACCTTATTCCACACCTTATGGAACGAACTATCGTGATGGGTATGATCAACCTTATCCAAACGCCCCACAATATCAGTCTTACAACAATGAGGGCTATGGATATGACGAATATGATGATGAATACGACAACGGCTATGCCAATGAGTATTCTGACCCTTACGCCAATGAATATGGAAACGATGGTTATACACAAAACGGATATGGGTATTCCGCTTCTACCGATTATGAGAATGACAATCGTTATTATCCGCCACAATATAGTCAACCTGATCAATTTGACGCAAATGGCTATGATGACTATGTCGATGATGATCCATATGGACAACAAGATTACTACAATCAAGCGGATATTCAATCTTCCTACTTACAACAAGATGTCGAAAATGAAGAAGCGATTCGCGTTCAACCGCAAATTCCGCTCGACATGGAAGGTAACAGTCTTGAATCTGCGCGAACTAGACGCCAACTCGAACAAGAACATAGACGAACGCTTTCCGCTCGTTATCCACGAATTGCCCTGCATATCGCTATTTGTGTATTTGGAGAATTGATTATCTTTCCTGCTCTTGTGCATATCTTTCAAAACCATTTTGTTTCGATCGATAACACAAACGTCTTTGCTTTAAACTTAATGTTCACACTCAGTATCCTAACTGCCGCCATTTGGACTCCGGTGATTTTCTTTTTGTACCTAAAACAACCTGGTGTCAAAAAAGCGATTTATCTTTCAACTTTTGTTCAAATCGTATTCATTGGCTTTGGCGGATGGATGCTTTGGCAATTCCATCAAAGTGAAACGATTACGTACTCCAATAAAGTCTTCCTCTACTTTATCGGTTTAGAATTACTTCGCTATGGCATCTTATTCTTTGTACTTAAACCGGCTTATAGCCTTGAGGAAATTCGCAAAAACAATTCTGATCTTGACGATGAATTTGATGATCAAGGAAATCCTTATTCAAATTATTCGTTTGAAATTACTGAAGAAGATCCTCTTGAAGACGTCGATGAAGATGAACAACCTTTAGGTGAGCGATTGAAAGAAGGAAGTGTTCTCATCGCAAAAGCAACGAAAAAAGGAATTCGCCAATTCCTTGATTCTTCAAAAAAGAAATAGTTAAGCAATTTTGTTCAATGATTCTGCTCCAATTTACAGTTGTAGATTGGAGCTTTTCTTTAAGTTATTGATCTAAATGATCATTCTACAATCCTCAAAACATTGCTGGTTCATCATCTATAAAAAACAACTTTCTCGTTTCTCGAATCAAAAAAGGCCAAAATAAATTTCGTTGTGATCAAAAAAAAGACAAGTTCTTTCTACCAAAGAATATGGTCGTTGAACTTGTCTTTTTATAGATATAGAAAAGGAAGATAAGCTTGACCCCCATCAAAGCGCTTATCTTCCTTAAAGTATTAAAGCACAGTTTTCTTAAATAATCTTTAAAAAAGCACGGCATTTTTAAAATGACGTGCTTTTTATGACATTCATTAAATTTTAACGCATGTTTTCAATGCATCACTTCAATTAGTGTTTAATGATTGTATCTCTCCAGTGTTCGTTTGGTTCAACACCTAAGATTTCGCAAACTGTTGCTGCGATGTTGGATAAACCTAAATCATCATCTTGTTTGAGTTCGCAATCGTAGTTGTAAACGATAAATGGAACACGGTTTAATGTATGAGAAGTTTTAGCTTTTAATGGAGCACCTGGTTTTTTCTGTTTTTCATACATTTCATCAGCATTACCGTGGTCAGCTGTAATTAACAGAACACCATCAACAGCTTTAACTGCTTCTAATACACGACCTAATGCTAAGTCAACGGCTTCAACACCAACAACAGTTGCTTCTAAGCTTCCTGTATGACCAACCATGTCACCGTTTGGATAGTTAGTTCTTAAGAAGTCATATTTTCCAGAACGGATTGCTTCGCAAAGTTGATCTGTGATTTCAGCAGATTTCATCCATGGACGTTGTTCGAATGGAATAACATCGGATTCGATTTCTACATAAGTTTCAAGGTTTTCGTCGAATTTAGCAGAACGGTTTCCGTTCCAGAAATAAGTCACGTGACCATATTTCTGAGTTTCAGAAATTGCATATTCGTTTAATCCAGCTTGAACTAATTGTTCAGTTAAAGTGTAGTGGATTTTTGGTGGTTCAGTTAAGTAGTTCTTTGGAATCTGAGCATCTGCATCATATTGCAACATTCCGGCAAATTTAACTGCTGGTACTTTAACGCGGTCAAATTTATTGAAAGATTCATCGCCATCAAATGCTAAAGAGATTTCTTGTGCACGGTCACCACGGAAGTTAAAGAGGATTACAGAATCGTTATCATCGATTGTTCCTTTTGGTTGTCCTGCTTCATCCACTAAAACAAATCCTGGTAAATCTTGGTCAACTACACCCGTTTCATTACGGTAAGTTTCGATTGCTTCAGTTGCTGTGTGGAATTGTCTTCCTAAACCACGAACATGGATTTTCCATCCTTCTTCAACCATTGGCCAGTTTGCTTCATAACGGTCCATCGTAATTTTCATACGTCCACCGCCAGATGCGATTTGAGCATCAAAGTTCGCATCGTTTAATCCAGCCATGAAGCTTTCGATTTCATCGATGTATGTTAATGCAGAAGTTTCAGGAACATCGCGTCCATCTAATAAAACGTGTAAACGAACACGTTTTACACCTTCAGTTTTAGCTTGTTCGATTAAAGCTTTTAAATGATTAATATGAGAGTGAACATTTCCATCGGACAATAAGCCTAAGAAATGTAAAGTAGAAGCATGATCTTTAACGTTTTGTACTAATTCTTTCCAAGCTGTAGAGTTAAACATTTCTTTAGATTCAATGTTTTCGTTGACCAGCTTAGCGCCTTGAGAATAAATCTGACCAGAACCAATTGCGTTGTGTCCAACTTCAGAGTTTCCCATGTCATCATCAGTTGGAAGACCAACTGCTAAACCATGTGCTCTTAATTGAGTGTGTGGGCAGTTTTCCCAAAGTTCATCTAAATGTGGTTTATAAGCCATTTTAACTGCATTGCCTAAAACGTTATCGTTGATACCAACACCGTCCATGACAACGAGTACTACTGGTTTCTTTGCCATTAAAAAATTCCTCCTTCGAATTTCAGATCATTATTATTATAAACATTTCACGAACAATCGAAAACTCAAAACACCTGATTCATTCCATTATCTAAAGCTACTGATCAAAACAAAGAAAAACATTAATATGAAAGCAAGTGAACTACCCCGACTTAAAGAAGTCGGAGCTTCTTGCTTCAACCACCGCGGTTATTATCACACTCCTATGAGCAGTTTTCCCACAATGTCTACAAGCGTTGCGTTTGGCGCGTCCCACACCTACGTAATCATGATACTTTATGATGCTTTCAGCATACGAAGTCCTTCGATTTTAATATTTTGCGCAGCATTTTGGTCACGATCGAGAATCGTTCCACAATGAGGACAAGTCCATTCTCGTATAGATAAATCCTTTGTGATGGAAGATTTCTCGCCACAATGATGACAAATTTGACTGGATGGAAACCATTTGTCTACTTTTACTAGACAACCACCACGTTCTGTTAATTTATAATCAAGCATATTCACGAACATTCCGTAGCCGTTGTCTAATGTCGCTTTTCCATTACCGAAACCTTTATTTGCCATTGCACGCATATTTAAATCTTCTACACAAACACAAGAATACTGATTGGCTATCTCAGTAGACTTTTTATGTAGAAAATCTTTACGTTGATTTGCAATACGTCTATGAATTTTCGCAATACGTTTTTGTTGTTTTTTATAATTATCGCTGCCAACAACCTTATGTTTTAATTTTTTCTGCCGTTTTGCTAATTGATCTGCTGAATCACGAAAAAAATGTGGCATATTACAACGGTTCCCATTGTGATCCACATATAAACCATTGGATGCATAATCCAAACCTAAAGTGAGTCCTTCTTTTACAGCAACAGAAACCGACACCTGTTCATACTCATAAAGTACAGATACCTGATAAGAACCATCTCTATTTTGAGATACAGTAGCGGATTTAATTAGCCAATCACTTGGCGCTTTACGATGTATAATCGCTTTTACTTTTCCTAATTTTGGCAACTTAACATAGCGATCGCCAATATCAATATTGTTATTGGTAAAATTTGTTGTATATGACTTGCGTGATTTGTGTTTACTTTTGTATTTTGGAAAACCACCTAATCGTTTAAAGAATCTGTCATACCCATCTGCTAAATGAAAGATTGCGTTTGTAAGAGCAAATTTATCAATCTCTTTAAGAAACGGGAATTTATTTTTAAGTTCATGGTTGCAATAAGCATTTGCATTGAATTTTGACAAATATTTTTCTCCATTTTGATGGCGTTGTCTTTGAACATCCAACATTTGGTTATACACAAATCGACAAGAACCAAATGTCTTTTGGCACTGTATACTTTGTTCTATATTGGGTTGAATCGCATATACAAACGCTCTATTTGCCATGATTCTTTTCTCCTTGTGATTGTATATATTGTTGAATAATGTCTACAGTTACACCGCCTGTACTGATCAAACAGTAGCTTTGCGACCAAAACATTTCTTTCCATAATGAGTGTCGAATGGAAGGAAATTCTTTTTTTATAATCCTACTGCTCGCAGATTTATAAGCATTAATAAACTTTGAAATCTCGCTATTTGGTTGTCCTCTAAAAAGAACATGTACATGATCGACATCATGGTTCCATTCTTCCAATAAAATATTATATTTTGGGCAAATATATTCGAAAATCTCTTGTAATCTATTTGAAATTGTGTTGTCTATCACTTTATTACGGTATTTAATACACATAATCAGATGATAATGTAATAAAAACACTGAATGATTATTTGTATCGAAATTCATTGCATTTATAACCCTTCTATACATCACGACTGATTATATTATACAACAAAAAACACAAGGATTTTGCAAAGAGAACGGTGCTAACCCCTCCCTATTTCATAGAGGAAGGGGATTGCGCACCTGTTTTTTGTTCAATTTTGAAAGCTGAAACCTAAAGACAATCGAATCTCGAGTTAAACGACTCTCGTTTCTTATTTGTGACCCCACTTCAAGTCACTCTATTCCCTTATTGAATTAAAAAAGATGCCCAATCAATATGACTAGACATCTTTGGATTTAATTCTTGAATGGTTTAAACCATTCATTTTAATTCGATCGCTTTGAAAATAAATTTTTATTTTTCAATAGGTGCTGTACGGAAGGCTAATCCTTCATCCTGCCAACCGAATGAAACTAAAAAGTCTTTTTCTTGTTTATTCATTGTGTAATGGTGATTTCCATCATTTGGATTATAAACACGGAAGACAGGGGCACTTTGTGGTTTTTTAGATGTGTACCATGCAACCTTTTCATCATGCCAACCGAATGAAACAAGCGTGTTTTTCTCTTTTTCATCTAATGTGTAATGATGTAATCCACTATTTGGATTGTAGACACGGTATAAAGCTTGACCATTCTTTTCTTCTTCAGCCATGAATGCAACGCCTTCAGCATCCCATCCAACACTTGCTACATGTTTATATTCTTTTTCAT